>Ga0116231_10005042_pt1 | contig 26307 bp, 10 predicted proteins | sample S1TSphgellanicum_2_FD_89695 | JGI IMG/M metagenome (GOLD analysis project Ga0116231, IMG submission 89695) | Host-associated microbial communities from peat moss isolated from Minnesota, USA - S1T2_Fd - Sphagnum magellanicum MG | ecosystem: Host-associated > Plants > Peat moss > Unclassified... | reverse complement strand
GATGTGATTAATGCAATGTGACAAGGCCAACACTAATAACCTTGTTTCATAATGAATTTTGATTTGTGGATGTTATGAGGAGAAGTGGACCTTTCTGTTTTAGTTTCATGTAATTATTGGCTTATTTGAAATAGTTTACACATTTGGGACTACCATGGCCCTATAAGTTAATGAGATGAGAACAAAGTATGTCTTAAATGTTAAGATTCTTATAGATGTCAAAAATGAAAGTATCAATATTTCAACTATGACCTCAAATTGTTTTTACTTCTATTGTTTCATGTCAAATTTTAGGATTGACAACATCATTTATAAAATAATTACTATGATATGTGTAAGTGACCCTAATATGTAACAAATGACACAAAAGTTTGTATTGAACAAACATCAATTTCCATTAAAGAATGTCAATTTCTTTTATAAAAAAAAAGAAGTTCTTAAACCAAAAAAAATGGGAAGGGGTGCCAAAAGAGGAAAAAGGCATGTTTGGATATTTGCATATGTTCACATAAATTAAAAAACCCAATGAAAACATGATTCATTTCAAAAGTGATTTTATTCCAAAAAAACCTTCAAATTTAAGAAAATTATATCAATTTCCAATGGACAAAGGTGAAAGCACACTATGATGACATCTTTTGGGGCACTTTTGGGTTTAATATTATAGTTTATACAATATAATTGTTCCAAAAGCATGGTACATTTAATTTTGGGTATCAATTTTGATTTTTGGGCCCTATAATTAATATTTTTACAAAACTAATGTTATAAGACTTCGAGTCTCTCCGGAAATATCACTCTCCAGCTATAGAAGAACTCAAAACTCTTCAATTTTATTTTACTTTTTAAAAAATTCATTATCTATATTGAAGGATCCATGAATATATTTATGGTATACATTGGTATAATAGGGCCAATGTTGTCCCATTTTGATTGCACTAACTTTAAGGTTTTATTAGCCATTAAAATAATCAATTTGAATGAAAATTTAAAAAATAACCCATTTAGGTATGCTTGTCATCTTCCATATGAATGTGATTACTTGTCAAAAAAATTATTTACCACACATTTATTGCATCTTTACTAAAAAAATTCAGTTTTGAAATGAAAATTTTCAAAGTAATCACATGGTATCCAAACATGGTCTAAACTATGTGAAGTGACATGGTTAAATATACCTTCAACTTTCATAAAGATTAAAAAATCATTTATATTGTTTTTGGAATATATTTATGTTTTTGAAGTACACTACATTTGTTTTCACAAATATACTCAAATCTCTCACTTTATAAAATGGAATGAAATAGTTTCTTTTCTAATATTTTACCTATGTTATATTTGAACATAGTATGTAAAAATATTGTGAATTTTTTTCAAAATTTTGGAATGGGATATGTTCGAACATTCACACCTTTAGAAAGTAATACAATGTGAAACCCCAAAGGGTTTTCACACACAACAACAATTGATGGCCTTTCAAAAGTGTCCCAAGTCCATAGGTTTGAGTTGTAAACCAATTTTTTTTTTTAATTCTTGGGCCCATAGTCAACCAATGTGTTGTAAACCAAAGTAAAAGTTACCAGTTATTATCCAATGTTCTTATTACCAAGTACTAATTTTTATTTTTTAATTATAGTAAACTAGTATAACACAAAATCAAAATGTACTTCTTAAAAAACACTATATTTTTAATACCTACTTGCTATTGCATTTCTCTTTTCTTCTCCAAGACATAATCAAACATGTGGTATTTTCTTCTTTGTTCATAAATCCAATGTAATAACATGTAAAAAAAACATAATAAGGTGAAAGCATGTTATGAAAGGGCCAACTTGGGCATTTTCACACCAAATGTTTAAAGTATAGGCTACAATTTTGGGTTTCACTTATTTGTGTTTGGGTTTTATATTTTGATTTTCACAAAGTTAATGTCATCTAAATTTTTTTTTAAATGAAAAAAATGAAATTTAAAAAATAATGGGTATATTTGTGATATATGCATTATAACAAACCTTGTTTCTTATTTTATATTACTATGACTTGTATCGTTGGCCCAAGTTTTACAATGTTTTCAACTTATTTTCCCTTCCAAAACCTAGTTTTTGGGAATTTATTTCAATCTTCAGGGGTAGAAATCACTTTAGAATCAATATCTCCCACATTCTGAATCCAAATCTTACCAAATGAATTTCATTAAATCTTGCTCATCAAGATCTTTCCAACAACACAAAGCCATATTCCACTTCCTCCAAAATTTTCAGCTAAAATTGAATTTAATTTTTAGTGAAAAAATCATTCCATATTCAAGAACTTTTGCACCATAAGTCCAAATGCCATGAAACCAAACCAATCCACTCCTCCTCTCAAGAGCTTTCCAAAGAGACCAAGAACATGATCTGAAGCATCCTGGTTCAGTGGATCTCATCAATACAAACAAAACAAAACAAAATAAACAAACTACCTTCCTTCATAAATAGATTGCACTAATCTTTTCTTTGGATTGGACTTCAACCAAAAAATGTTTCAAATGAAATTTTTTTAAATGTCCCACTTCACATTTCTTGTTATCTTCCATTTGAATGTGATTGTTTGTGAAAATTTTAATTCACCACATATTTATAATCATTACCCTAAAAAAAACCCATTAATGATATAATAATTATCCAACTCCTCACATGGCTCATAAACATATTCTAATCATATGGAATCACAATGTTTGATAAATATTTCAATCATTTCACAAGTATATAATTTTTTATTTTTAGTACAATGTTGTGACATACATTTTTTTAATGCAAATTTACACAAACATTACATCATATATGAAATAAAAAAATGTAGTTCCTTTAACAAATTTTGTTTTTTTCGAGTTTCAACAAACTACTATAATATGCAAATTTAGCATTGTAAAAATCCCTCATGATAATGACATGGTTGTAATTCAAACATGGAAACCTTGAAAAATAGTACAATGTGACAATAATCTTGGCCCCCTACAATGTGCTTTCACCCAACAATTAAAACTTTACAAAATGTGTCAATGTCTAAAAACAAATGGAAAAGAAGTATAATATCCCAATCTTGCTTCCAAATCCCAAATTCAAATCCACTTATTAATTACGTTCATCAACTAATTACTTTCCCCCTTGTTGCTATCTTGATTATGTCCTTAACACTTGCTACTGCAATTTTTCTTATCATTTAAATGTAAGTAGATTATTGGGCACCTAATTCCCCATGAACCAAAAATTTGATGGAAAACTTGAAGTTTCATAACAACAAATGCAAAATCAAGTGGTAATTGTTTTATAACCCTTCTTTTCTTTTAGGAATTATAGAACTCATGTTGAATATGATGTTGGATTTGCATTTAAAATGTTATAGGTTAATAAAAATAATATTGGGAAGGAGAAAACACAATTGATTATAGGTGACTATGACAAGTATTATGTCTTATTTCCACTCTTGGTTCATGCATATAATACTTTGAACCCCATTGTTGGTGGTGACATTGTTTCTTGCTTCTATTATGAACAATTCAAAAGGTGCATGTCATTATATGACCTCATTGAAACTAACAAGGAATAGGTTTTATTGGTGGTCAAGAAGCAATTGAGTTGTTACATGATAAAGATAATGATTAATGATGAATGCCTTAACCATCTTGCATGTTGGAAAGCTCATGAATCACAATTTACTTACATTGAGCACTTGTGTGGCTCAACAAATTCTAAGAATTGTTGGGTTGCAAATTAAGGTAAAAAATTATGTTCAACATTGTAGGTGTATGCACAAACAAGTCCAGCATTCTTGATCGGGCATTAAAAATTTGGAGATGCTTGTGAACATTTATAAAAATTAGTTTGGCAATGAACAATGTCTAGGGAATGGTTCATGGAAATGGAAGAAACTTTGATGGAAGAAAATGAACTTGAAAATATAACTAGGATTGGGTTTTTGGAGGAAGATGATAACACCATTAGATTTTAGGTTTCTTGTTTTGTATTCAACTTTTTTGTAGGTTTGATGTGAAGGTGATATCTTGGGTTACACTAACATAAAGGTGGGCATTTGGAAATGATGAGATAGTTGAAGAATGCAAGGTTTGTCACACTAATGTTGAGAGTAGTTGGGAAAGTTGCAAAGGTGCAAGAATGCCAAATGTAATGTAGGTGGGTGTGATAGAGGGAAGGTGCATTTGTGGGAATCACGAGAATTAGATTTTATGGTGCTTGAGAATTATTTGGGGGATTTTCTAGTCTTTGGGGAAATGTTTGAGGATTTTGTGGGGTTTTGGGATTCTTCCAAGATAAATTTGTGTTGTGTGTTAGGTTTTAGGGAAGCATGCAAAGGTGATGAACTTGACCGATGAAGATGTTATCAAGTGCAAGCTCCCAGGCAAGTCCGTGCTCTGCATCAAATCTTTGCAATGGCAAATTGGAAAGAGAAAATGTGCCTCGACGTGTCGTCGCAGGATGCGTGGAGATGTCGTGCGGTTACGGGAAGCAACTACGACGACATTCTTCCTTGAAGCCAGCGAGCCAGCGATAGCGCCTTGTCCGTAGTTCAGGCCTGTTCAGGAATTCGGTACGAAATCTTCCAAAGAAAGGCGGATTGACGCTCGACGTTCCAACAAGATGCGAAAACCGACAAGAAACAAACACGGTACTCTTGTGTATTCGAAAAGTGCGAAGTTTGTTCTCGCATTTTGTCTCGCGGATGCGCCTGATCGTCTCTATTCTGTCTTGCGGCATGTGAATTTTGGATCGCACTTTCTCTGTGTCTTGGTATGTATCTGCGGGTCTTCGAAGGTTTGGATTTGATGATTTGCATGAGCAAGCAAGCAAGCAAGAAAGGAGTCGGAGGAGGACTTTGACAAAACATTTCCACGAGACGGCAGCAGCAGGAGCAGCAGCCGGTGTTTTTCTCTCGGATTCCGACATGGCTTCTTGATGCGCCGCCATCTATCCTCCTTGCACTCGCGCGGAGTTAGTCCGGCGACGCACTGTTGTGAACCATGCCAGAGTGATGATCAAATCACCATGGCGTCCCTGAGGTGAAAGCTTGTTCAATTCTCTTCTGTTGATCATTTCGCTCGCGCCTTGGTGAACGAATTTCTTCTCGCATCGCCATGCGACAACTGATCAGTACCGCTGCTGCTGTCGCACGTCGTCGCTCGCGCTTTCCTTCGGGTAAGTTCCGAACGCTTTTCTTTCTTTCTTTCTGGATAGAATCAAGTACTTGGCTGAAGACGGGATGTCGCTCGCTCGCTCGTAGCAGCCAGTTTGGTGAAAAAAAACCTTGTTCTTCTTCTGCGACCGAAGCTATTGCAGTCCTGGTACTCATGTTGAAGGAATCTCGATACTGGAGTTTGTGAAATCAGGAGAGACGGAGCCATTGTGGGAAGCATACTGTTGTAATTGCTGGACGGAAGCAAACTTGCAGAGAGGGGGGAAGTGTTTGAGGGGAGTATGTGTTTTACTTTCTTGATTGACGTTCTCGAGTGCGAAAAAGAATGAAGTTCCTGCTGTTTGTGACAGGCCAGAAGAGGAATATTGAAAAGCTTTGGCGCGAGTTCTTCTCAGATCCTTCGCAGTGGTGGGATCACAGGTCGGAGAAGGTAGCTAAAGGAAACCGATGATGCTTCTCTCTCTGTGTAGTAGAGAGTCTATGCTACAGTAGTAGACTTCTTTACCGTTCTTCTTGGTTTTGATGATCATGATGACAGCATGGTCTGCTGCAAGCTACCTCAAGCTCTGCAAGGAATTAAGCACAAGTTGCTGATGATAAGCAAGGTTCGGATTTTTTGTTGGTATCTGATGTAGGTGAATGCAAACTATCCTGATTTCAAACACAAGAAGACAAAGCAGGCACTCTGGCTTGACAGCAGGTTGAAACCACCATGGGTCAAAGAAGAGCTGGCAGCAATGGCTCCAGGGGCCATACAATTGAGTGTATTTCAATGGAATGCAAAGCTTGCAAGATGTGTTATGTCTGGGCATCATGAAAAGACATTGGAAATTTTTCAACAAATGCAACAAGAAGGCATCATACCAGATGGTTGCACATTTGTTCATGTCCTGAATGCATGTTCAAGCTCACGAGCTTCACTTGAGGAAGGTCGGCGTGTTCATAAACAGATCATTGAGAGCGGCTGCGAAAATAATGTTTTTGTGAGTAATAGCCTTGTTGACATGTATGCCAAATGTGGTAGTATTTCTGAGGCTTGGAAAGTGTTTGATAGAATGGCCATACGGGATGTCATCTCTTGGACTGCCATGATTTTGGGACTTGTGAAAAATGGACAAGTGCACAAGGCATTGGAACTATCTCAACAAATGCAGCATGAAGGGGTACAGCCAGATCATGTCACCTTTGTTGGGCTGCTGAATGCCTGTGGTAGTAAAGGGGCGCTTCAAGAAGGCAAACATGTTCATAAGCAGATTGTTCAAAGTGGTTGTGAATCTGATGTTTACATTGGTAGTAGCCTCATTGACATGTATGTGAAATGTGGAAGCCTTGAAGATGCCACAAAAGTGTTCAACAGCATGGCCGCACATGATGTGGCCTCTTGGACTGCCATCATTGCTGGACATGTGAAATCTGGGCAAGAACAGAAAGCATTAGAACTCTGGCAACAAATGCGAGTTGAAAGGGTGCAGCCAGCCCCTGTCACCCTTGTGCAGGTGCTGAATGCATGTGCTAGTGTGGCAGCACTTGAAGAAGGCAGGTGGATTCATGAATTGATTATTCACAGGGGCTATGATTCTGATGTCTTCTTGGGTAATAGCCTTATTGACATCTATGCCAAATGTGGGAGCATCGAGGATGCAGAGAGAGTCTTCACCGGCATGGTCACACGCAATGTGGTCTCTTGGAATGCAATTATCTTGGGACATGTAAAATGTGGGCAAGGGCAGAAGGCATTGGAGCTATCTCATCAAATGCAATTTGAAGGATTGCAGCCAGATCATCTCACCTATGTGGGGCTGCTGAATGCATGTGCTAGTGTAGTGGGACTTGATGAGGGCAGGCATGTTCATGAACAAATTATTCAGAGTCACTATGAAACTAACATTCTTGTGGGTAATAGCCTTGTTGACATGTATGCCAAATGTGGGAGCATTGAGGATGCACAGAGCGTGTTCAACAACATGACCATGCGCAATGTGATCTCTTGGACAAACATGATTTGGGGACGAGTGAAATGTGGCCATGGGCAGAAAGCATTAGAATTATCTCGACAAATGCAAAGTGAAGGGGTGCAGCCAGACCATGTCACCTTTGTGGGGTTGCTAAGTGCATGTGCTAGTGTAGGGGCATTTGAGGAGGGCAAGAAAATCCATAACCAGATTATCCAAAATGGCTGTGAGTCTGATGTGTTTGTGGGTAGTAGCCTTGTTGACATGTACGCCAAATGTGGGAGCCTTCAAGATGCTCAGAGTGTATTTGACAGGATGGCCACACGGAATGTGGTCTCCTGGACTGCCCTGATTTTTGGATATGTGAAATGTGGACAAGGGCAGAAAGCATTGGAACTATCTCGACAAATGCAGCATGAAGGGGTGCAACCTGATAGTGTAACATTTGTGGGAGTGCTGAATGCATGTGCTAGTGTAGGTTCACTCGATGAGGGCAGGCATGCTCATAATCAGATAATTCAGAACGGTTATGATGCTGATATTCTTGTTGCTAATGGCCTTGTTGAGATGTATGCCAAATGTGGGAGCATGGAGGAAGCACAGAGAATCTTCAACAACATGACCACACATGATGTGGTTGCTTGGAATGCCATGATTCTGGGACATGTGAAATGTGGGCAAGGGCAGAAGGCATTGGAATTGTGGCAGGAAATGCAACATGAAGGGGTGCAGCCAGCCCCTGTCACATACATGGGGGTGCTGAATGCATGTGCTAGTGTAGCATCAGTCAAAGAAGGCAGGCATGTTCACAAACTGATTATGCAAAGCAGCCATGAAGCAGATGTTTCCATCAGTAATAGCCTCATTGACATGTATGTTAAATGTGGGAGCATTGCGGATGCACAACAAGTCTTCAACAGCATGGCCACACGTGATGTAGTCTCTTGGAATGTCATGATGTGGGGACATGTGAAATGTGGGCAAGGGCAGAAGGTACTAGAATTGTGGCAACAAATGCACCAGGAAGAGGTGCAGCCCGATCGTATCACCTTTCTAAGGGTACTGAATACATGTGCTACTGTAGCAGCACTTGAAGAGGGCAGGGCTATTCATAAACAGATTGTTCAGACCAATTATGAATCTGATGTGTATGTGGGCAGTAGCCTTGTGAACATGTATGCTAAATGTGGGAGTATTGAGGATGCACAGAGAGTGTTCAACAACATGGCCTCTCATGATGTAGTCTCCTGGACTGCAATGATTTTGGCACATGTGAATTGTGGGCAAGCATGGAAGGCATTGGAGCTATCACAACAGATGCAAAACCAAGGGGTGCAGCCAGATCATGTCACCTTTGTGGGGATGCTGAATGCATGTGCTGATGTACTGGCACTTGAAGAGGGTAGACGTATCCATGAGAGTATTATTCAGAGTGGTTTTGAATCTGATGCTTTTGTAGGTAGTAGCCTCATTGACATGTACACCAAATGTGGGAGCATAGAGGATGCACAAAGAGTGTTCAACAGAATTGTAACACCAGATGTGATCGCTTGGACTGCCATGCTGAGAAGTCATGCTATGCATGGGCATGGTAGGGAAGCAATTCAACATTTTGAACAGATGGGTCAAGATGGTGTAGAGATAGATGATGTCACTTTCATTGCTCTTCTGTCAGCTTGTAATCATGCAGGTTTAGTGGACGAAGGCCTGCACTGTTTTGAATCCATGGGTTCAGTTTACAGTATTCCTGCAACTGTCAAACACTATGCTTGCATGGTTGATCTTTTGGGCCGAGCTGGCCATTTGCAAGAAGCCCAAGATCTGATTAAATCAGGGCCAGGATCTGCAGAAGATGCTGCTGTGTGGAGATCTTTGCTTGGTGCTTGCAGAATACATGGTGATGTGGAGATGGGAGAAAACATTGCAATACGAGTTATTGAATTGGACCCTGGGAATGATGCAGCTTATGTGTTGTTATCAAATATCTATGCTGCTGCTGGCAAATGGGATCTCAGAGTGAAGGTTCAACAACTGAGGCTGGACAGGGGTGTGGAGAAACAGGTGGGGTCCACCTGGATTGAAATGAAGAATGAGGTGCATACATTTCTAGTTGATGACCAGCACCATCCTCAAATAAATGAAATCCATGCAGAACTAAACAGACTATCTCGCAAGATGAACAATGCACCAAATTTGAGTTACACTATGTAGGAAGGAGAGAAGTCGTTTCATTTGTGGCATCACAATGAAAAGTTGGCAATTGCATTTGGGCTCATCAGCACACCTCCTGGTAGTCCACTTAACATTTTCAAGAATCTGCATACATGCGGTGACTGTCACACAAGAGTGATCATAATGAGGGATGCCAACCGTTTTCATCACTTTGAGGATGGACTTTGTTCTTTCGGGGATTATTGGTGATGTCAGAGTTCTCAATCACCCCTGGTGTTTGTACTCAAGAGTCTTCAAGCTGTTTACAGCTGCATGGTTTGTGTGTAGCGACTGCAGCAACCTTGGAGTCAAGGTTTTGCCCCAAACTTGTAAGTCAATATGCTCAACCACTTTGTAACTTAATATAGGAATATGCTGCTTCACTGATGCAGAACCCAAGTTTCAGGCTGGACTAAACCAGGGATGCTGTTTCCACACTCCCTTTGCTTCCTATTTCTGGAAAAACTTGTGCCAATACACCATATTCATGTACTTTGTGGGTGTCAAACCAACACTGGTTAGCTATGTCTTTTAAGACTGCTAGCCAACATCATGACAGAATCTTCCAGTTGCTTGCAGAATTGTGACAGAAACTCAGGACACAGATATCTTCTGGACAGAGAAGGTGACTCTTTCCAGTGCATCTGAGGACTCACTATACCACAAAACTTGCAATAGTTATGTACATCAATATGGTATACTGGCATAAGTAAAAAGCATGCTGGACAGGTTTTAGGTTGTACCTGTTGTATGCATACAACAGTGATTTTACAAATGAATTTCTAATTCCTTAAAGAAAGAGAGCAGTACAAAATGTTCACCAATCTGGGTAAAGAGTGTTTTTTGATCTTGCTGAGTTGTACTGTTATGTTGACAGAAAACTCATTCACAGATAACAAAATGGAAAAGACATTCAGTAATAGAAATGTTTGCTTTTCCTACCAGAGTCACTGATGATTTCCTTTACAGTATGCTGGCTTTGACCAGACTTTTGTGCAGCATTCACCGAAGTGCAAACATTACTGATGCCAGGAGTTGACACCAATTGTGGGAGTTGGCAGGAACAAGAACAAATCCAACCAGATCAGGGCTTTGGTGGAGTGGCAGCACTTGGTGGTGGGATTGTGGCATCTTCAGTTGGTGGTTGAAGAAGCTGCAACTGCAGAAACATCAGCAGACCCCTTTCCTTTTGTCAATATGACAAACTTGTTGCAGAATGAGTTTACAAAATTGCAAACTATATGATCAGGTGTGAGAACTTCCAATCTTTTGAAGCTTTGAATCTCTTGAGGAATACAAGAACACGAACTCTACCAACCAAAAAATTCCTGAATTACTCGATACAGAAAGCAATCAGCCAGGTTGCAAATGTATGAAAACAACAAACATCTTGCTTTTCAGACTTGAAGTTGACTTCATATTTTGAGAGGAGTGCAGCTCTGGGGTATGACAATGAGCATGCCCAATAGAAACTCCTCAGTGAACTAAGCTTCACCCTCTGTTTGGAGATGCTTTTAGGGATCTGAAGGAATCAGAACATACTTGTCTGCAGCATTCCTCATGCTGGCTCAAGAGCAAGTCGTATTTGGCCTGCAGTTCTACAATATCCTTCTTCAGATTGTCATGCTCTGCAATTGTTGGTCCTCCCAAAGCATGGCGAATGAACCTGCACAGAAATGTCAACTAACACTTTTCAGGTATTTCCACATTTGCTTATCAACTGTAAGTTCGCCCTAAGAGTCACAATAAACTAGCTCGATTAGTGAAGACAGAAAGATGGCCTCCATAACAATTCCCACAATCTAATAAACAGAAAGCCTTGTTTACATTTCAGGAAAGCAAACTGGACAAAACCCACCAAACAAAAGTTTCGGCTGGTGAGGGGAGGGAATGGACTTGACACAAATGTCTTTCAATCAACACAAAACAACATAGACAAATTGTCAATGACAACCTGACGACATCAATAGCACATTACCAGATGCTGAGGTACAACAATTGAGCATGCCATATCAAAACATTCTCTCCTGTAATGCAGAAACAGAGGAGGAATACCATGGATAGCAAAGGAGATGGAGAAAAGACAAAACTCACTCAAGAGCAATGGCTGGCTTGTCATGTTCTTCGTAGAGAGCCACCAGCACTGCAACCCAGCCACCACATTTCAGTGTAGTGCAGAATTATCCATATCTCCTTGATGATAAAATCTAGCACTGGCACACACACACAGAGACACACACACAGAGACAGAAGAGGCAGAGAGACAGAAAGTTAAGTGCCTTTAGTAAGAGCATCAAGGACACCGCTTGCTTCCAAATATTTGCGAAATGCTTCCTTCTTGGACTCACTGGCCTACACAAATCCAGCAACCACATACCCACCAAAAACAAACAGCACCACCAGTAAGACCAAATCCACTGCTCCCTGCATTATCAACACAGACAAACAAACGAAATTGGCAACCCAGAAACACACGGATCTCATAACCACCCATTCAAAGCAACCATCAGCAGAAATAGCACTGCCTACCACCACTCCCACCACCCATCCATCGCTTCAATTCTCAACCGACCGTCCCTTTCCTCCCATTGGCGAAAAAAAAGAGAAATAAAAAAAATCAAAGGAAGAAACAATCCCATAGTTCGTCAGTCTAGCACAATGCAACAATGCAACTGACGGAGATTATTATTGTCATTGAGATTTGGCGTCAAAGATTGAAACAACGACAAAGGAATGTAAGTGTTGAGTGTGTGTGTGTATGAATCATGCAAAATGATTTCGGGGAAGAAGAGCGATAAAAGGAGGTTGGGTTTTGTCTATTTCACCATTCTGGCGCTCCTTGTCGACAAACAGGGTCACCCTCTTTGTACACGGAGTCAACAAGGAATGCGGTGAGAAGCTTGCTTGCTTGTGGGTATGATGAGAAAAGCAAAAAACAGAAACAACAACCGCAACATCACATCCTCGTCGTCGTCGTCGTCGTCGTCACCACCACCGCTCCTGTCTTCTCTCTGTTGTAATTTCCCAGTAACAATAAGCTTGATCAGAGGGCGAAAGTCGTGCGTGTTCTCTTAAATGTCGTCGTCGTCGTGGTGCTCAGTGTGCAGTTGCTTTGGGCGTTGCTTTGAGGAAACCCCTCCCCACCTCTCGCTCTCTCTCTCTCTCTCATTCCTCCCCCTCCTCCTCCAAGCAAATTCCAGTGCGGAATGTGGTAGGTAGATTCCATTCACTGGAAAACGTTAGAGTCTCAAATGTCCAAAGAACTAGGAACTGCACACAAAAATTGTTTCTGCAAACAGAAAGTCAAGAAGGTTTTTTTGTGGAAAATTTTCAGAAAAATGAAGAAATAAAACAGAACTTATGAGCTACTGAACAAGTGTGACTCATTTACTCATGACATAAGTAATTGCTATGTCCCCTCATGGCAAAGTTCAAATACGAAAATGTTCCACCAAGATCCCCCAAAAAAATGAACTGAAACTTAGTTTGTAAGTAACTTTTCAAAAATTTCCTTTGTAATTTCAGTCACCTTCCACAACAAACTTTCCTTTTGAAGTGGAAAGCGGAGTCTTTCTTTACACAAAGGGTAAGGAACAAGTTTTGGGCTCTTCCTGGGCTTGAGGGCTGACTGACTGGCCAGGGTGAACCAGCACCGACACTGGTACCTTCACCTTCTTTCGTGTATGGATTTATTTTGTTACTTTCTTTCGTGTATGGATTCATTTTGTTGGGCAATAGGACTTCTTCATCATCTCAAATGAAGGTCTTTTAGAGGTTTTGGCATATTATTATGCTTCTCAATATTTCAACCATTTTCATGTTGGGTAACGCTCAAGGAGTGTGGGGCATACCCAAAATAAGCATCCTTTGAGGCAAAGTTGAGGTCAGGCATTTTGAAAAGTGGAAATGTCCATCGAAGCAGGTGTTTCATTTTTCAAAGTTCCCCTGGCTTTTTGCAAAGGAAGAATTTCATCTAGTAACATACCCTTCAAGTACACTAGAATTCTTTTGCTGGGTCTTTATATGCTCAATCTGATTACCGTTCACTTCTCCAACATAATAGCAAAACAGAAATGTACCTTGAAATTTCTCAGCTACCCAATCCTCTTGTTACTTTCTCAAACCCAAGTTTATATGACAATTTGTGTGTTTTCATTTTTGTGGCATACAGATGTATAATTTTTTTAATCTTCATATTGCAAGTCTTGAGTTTTCATAAAAGTAGATAATAATGATTTGGAGGTTTTTACACCTTAAGCAATTTGACCTTAAGATGTGTAAAAAGTTTCAATTCTCATTCTTATTTAATTGCATTACCCTTTGGTCAAAGTGTTGAATTAACTTATGCACATGGGAGCGGTGTCAAGTTTTTATTTTCTAGTTTTGGCACATGTTGGATCTTTAATATTTCAACATCTTGTACAAGAGACAAATCTTAAAAGCAAAAGTTTCTTGTTATTGATGATCATGACATGTGAAGGAGGAAGTTGAAACTACAAACTTAGGAGGAGCTTTTCCAAAATGATGAGACTGTAAGCTTAATGGCCAAATGTGTTGTGATTTAATACTTTTTGGTACTTAAAAGACTGTAAACTTTGGATCAAGTTACTTTCATAGTAAAATTTCTAAATGTTGTGTGTGTTCTGTCATATGAATTCAAAAGTTATTGTGTGACAATTATTGTGTTTTCACAGTTGCCAATCCTGAATTTTAAGCAAATTTAGCAATGTTGTCTTGTAATTTTTTCAACTTCCAACTTTTTTCCCTTCAAAATTCTGAAAAGTTTCAACATCTCAGTTTTCAAATAATTTCCATTGAATCTGACCACAGGGAAAGGTATGTCAAAACTGACAAAAGCATAGGGTATAACATAGTAACACCTGAAAAAGATTCATCAAAAATGTGGGATGAAGTGAAATCTACATAGTTCTGTCATCTTTCCCTTACAGGCCAAGAGCCAACAAATCAAATCAGGAATAGGTTTTAATTCCAATTCTGACAGCAGACCATCAAATTTTGATAGAATTGTTGATCATTTTCATAATAAAGTGTTGTTCAAATGCTTAAGAATCATGAACAGACCAACAAATGTTATGCAATTTAATTTTGTGCCAAGAGTGCATTTCACATCTTGCATCCATCAGTGATTAATTACAATGCATGGAAATTGTGAGAATTTTTTCAATTGTTAGAAACCACTTCATGGACATAATAAGTAGCCATCTGACATAGTCCACACAATTGACATGCATGCAGAACAATGCTCATGTGAAGCAACTTGGTACACATCAACAACCAAAAACCGGGCCATAAAAAAGTCCAGCACCCTCTGATCTACTACTACACATCAGCAATTGTAACCTCAACCTCCACACCAGGTTCAATGGTGATGGATGTTATCTGCTTTACAACTTCTGAGGGGCTGTGCAGATCAATCACCCGCTTGTGCACCCGCAATTCAAATCTATCCCATGTATTGGTACCTAAACACAAACAGCACAACATCATCAATGTTCTACACCAAAAAGCCAAATGAAAGTCCTGGGTGTGTGTCCTGGGTGCAGAAAAAAGCACCAACAAAGAGAAAATGAAGCCTCATATGTGGATAACAGATGTAACATGTGCAGACATTGCAGTACAGATAAAAGAACAGCCTTCAACATCAACGACCACCACAGCTTCATCTGTTGAACGAAATTCCTCCGTGTGTAATCACAAAAAAGAAAAACCAGTTGCTTTTACCTTCTCCACAAGGAGACTTGCGAGTGGTTATGTGCAACACCTTGGTTGGCATCCGCACTGGTCCCTTCACTTTGAGCCGCTTATCCTTAGCACCCTTGATCAAGTCTGCACACACTGTCATAGGTTCCAGAGAAGAATCAATCGATCATGTTCTACATAGTGACAAAATGGTTGTCACTCCCACCCAATTCAATCCACACGTCTACCTATCACAGGTTTTTTTCCTGTTGAAACAGTTGTCAGTTTTCTTTTCAACCAGACAGCATCCTCTTTCAAACCACATTTTCATGCAGATACTGAGGCTTACTGGATGATAAGATGCATGAGAATGATAATTCATTGACCAAGCTCTCAGGTGTGTGTATTTAGGAGTAATTCAGAAGGGAATCATTTTTTATATAACAAATGGCGGTAGCTCACCTTTCTCTAGGTTCTTCACGTTCTTTGAAGAGAGAGTGATGCGAATGCGGTGAACAGTCTCAATCGCCTCCTCAACTCCCACTTTCCCAGGCTTCATTGGCACCGCCATTCTGTTCTTCTTCACGCATTAGCCACATCAAGTTCCCATCAGGCAGGGACGTACATAATACATACCCCAAAGGGAAAGAAAAAAATTATGAAAAAAAACCCACTAGGAGAAAATGTGTACCAAGACAAAGGGAACTCACGAATCAAAAAACTGGACACATGGAACATGGAACACAAGAAGAAGAAGACAACAGTACAGCAGCAGCAAATCGAATAAAAAAGGAGGGAGAAAAAAACGAAAATTTTCCTCAAAACATAAATATTTGCGAGAAAGAAACAACCGTTCTCTCTCAAAGAGGATCCATCCGATGTGATAAAAAAAGCACGAGAAGAGAAAGGCAAATGAAGCAAAAAGAGAGTTGAAGCAATGATAATACCTGGCCGTATAGTTTCCGCCGATGCAGCGGCTCCCGAGACAGACGCCGGCTACACACCGACCGCTTGCTGAGGAGCTCGCGCACAAAGAAAATGCAACTCACCCAACCACAATAACAAGAACTCACAGACGCAACAACAATAATCGTCGCCAAGGCACAAACTCCTTAAACCCTAACCCTAACCCTAACCCTAATTGCAATAGACTAGCTTGAAAACCATTGACCCTAGGGCCTATTCTCAGTTGGGTTTTGGCCCATAATTCATTTTTGGCACATCTAGATAGGTTTATGTTTTTGTGTCAAGTTTGCTATTGTTCTTTGTGCATGGTTTGGATTGTGCTTAAGCATCTTATTATGATAATTCATAAGAGTTCTTAGCCTTGTTATAGTTACGCAAATGGAAGGTTGAAAATGAAATAATATGAAATAATGGCAAGGAAGAAGTAAAGTTGGTATATATGTCCTCATGATGTTTGTTTCATAACTTCAATTATTGAATTGTTTGCATTCATATCATTTCAAGTTGTCAAAGTTGTGACAATTGGGTATGTACAAAATTTATTAACATTTTGTGAAAGTTGACAATATTATTTATTTGGGCTTCGTTCTATCTATTGTGCATCACCCATGATAATCTAATTTATTTTATTTTGTTTCTTATGTTTTCTTATGGTTTTCAATAATAATTTATCATTATTTATGTCAATGTTAAATTTAACTTTTTTTAATATAAATTTCATGGACTCATAAATACACATGTTCATTTTTTTTTCATATTCACGTTGGTGGGTAAAGAAAAGGAATGACGTCATTAGAAAGATGGAGATAATTTTATTTTTTTAATTGATATAATTAGGCTTAGAAGTGAGATAGTTGTGTTTGGAAATGTTTAGAGATGAACATATTATGGTAGGAATTGTCTATGAAATTGTTCAAGGATGATTATACAAAAAAATTCCAAAAAATCGCCCGTATACCACTTCCTATAAATTTCTAAGCACTAGAATTACAAAAGCCATATTAAGTTGCCAAAAGGAAAAGTTGATCAACAAAATGTAGGTAGTTATCAACATTTGATATAAGATAACAACTAATTATATGGAACAATTGTAATAAAAAATTGACATGACATGCAAAAATGTTGGATGTTAAATTGTTGGTCTTGAAGGTACAATGAATCAAGTGTCCAAAACAAAGTTTAATAAACTTGTTCAAAAGGAAGTTTGATAAATTTAAAACAAAAACCTTGGAAAAAGTTTAATGAATGTGAAAATCTTGTACCCAAATTGTGATGAAGATATAAAGAAACACAAGAGATCTCTAGGAAATAAAAGCAACTCTTGGCACTTCCATTTTTATTCTTGGCACATCCATTTTCAAACTACCTTACTTTAATGTTCATTTCATCATTAAATAGTCTTTTAGATATTGAAATGATTTTTTCTGAAAATGTGAAGCTGAAGACCCAACCACACCTAGTGGTAATGTTGGTGTTATCCCAATGCTTAAGGTGTTAAAAATATAAGGGAGTACACACATGCATTGCTAACTAACAGCATGGATGATGTGGTAGGTGATGTGGCATTGTTGTTAATTTGGTGTTAATAGCTAGTGTTTTTTAACACTAAATCTAAAAAATATGAACATTTTAGATTTTTTTTTATGATGTTATGTATTGTGTCAAAAAAATCCGAATATCTCAATGTTAAGCCACCCCTCCTTTATCTCTCTCCCATCGTTCATCCCCCCTTTTTTTCTCTCCAAAGTCTATGGCTACCATTGCTTCTTGTAATTGAAGATGTCATTGTGTCTCCTACATTTCTTCATTTTAAAAAACAAGCTTTTACATCTACCTCTATGCATTGCATTTGTTTGTAGAGCTCTAAACCTACATTGTGGCACAATCAAAATGTTGCCGATCAATAGAGAGAAATTGAGTTTTCAAAGTTTTCAACACACGCTATTGCCAATTATCAACTTGTGTCAATTCAATGAAGAGCACAACAATTCTCAACAAACAACACCTTGGCTCCAACAACAAGCTTTATGGCTCCAACAACCAATGTCACTAGTGGGGCTTTAAAAAACCAATTCCATTCCCTACACCATTTCAATTTTTTCTATAAAAAATCACATAAACAACATCAGAATCTCCAATGTAAGGAAACAATACAGTGCAATTTGAAACAATTCAAGAACATGAAATAGAACTTTGAAATTTTAAAAAATGGGGAATGATGAGAGAATTTGATGTTACAGATGACATCATTATCACTGATGATAACGCCCGGTTCTTATGTCCATTTTGAAAAAATAAAAGGAAGAGGAAAGTTACAAATTCATTAAATCCTTTAAAAATCAAAACAAGGAAACCCAAACAAGCCAATTGGGAGAATTATGAGATCATGGCACTTATCAATGCATAGAAAGTTGAGCATGAGGCCAACTTGGATGTTGTTGATTCCCAAGACAACATGGAAACGTTAGTAACAAAATGGAAGCAAGTTACAAAAGTTGTCATGGTCAATGGTCAATGGTCATTTGAGCATCACCACAATGGACCAACTTGCAAAGACAATTGGGGGCCCTATATGGAGAATACAAGAATATCCATGACTACATAAGTGATGTAATTCGATGTAGTTGGTCCATTGTGGTGATACAATAAGCAACAACCACTAAAGACATTTGGCACAATTGTAACATGCAAGTATGTCTTCTTTAAAAATTTTCTAAAAGTTTGCTTCATGATTCCAAATGCATTTTTTATGATTGACCTCCCCCTTTCATGTTTGTGGTTGTACAATAATTCCAAAATTGAATGATGTTCCTTTTTTTATGTGGGGTCATAAGCCAGGAAAGGAATGGGTAACCATTATCACCATGTAGATATGGAGGCACTCTATCTTGTGATCTAGTAGCCATGTTAAAGAGTCCCCCATGTTGTGTTCTTTGATACAACCCAAACTTTTTCAACACCTAGAATCATTCACACTCCCAGGTAATCCCACATATATATCTAGGAACCTTTTCTAACTGTTAACCACAGTCTCAGCCACAAGTGTTGTAGCCTCCAATCTTGTGATAGTAGTAGTCTTCTCAAAAACCACTAATTAGTTTTGCTATACAAATATGTGTTCTATCTATGGCACCCATCACACTAGGCATGCCACACATTTTTTAAACCCATCATGATAGACTACATCTTATCACCCACATGCCAAGTGATCAATTTTTTAAACATTATATTGATTGTAATCACAACTTCATGAAACATAAGACCTATAGTAAAACACCCAATGGCAAATAACTCATTACAAGTTAAATATTTGCACCTTGTGCAAGTTTGTAGATCATGCATGAAATTCAAATCTCAATTGTGATTGTATTCTTATATACTTTGTATCTTGGTTTGAAATTAGAGGCCTCACCTAGTTACATATATCTTAAAAGGTGTCCTTTGACATCCAAAAATGTTGAATCCACCTATAATCATCATACTTAGTCAATAAAAAGTGACTAAAATAGGTAGTCGATTGTGGCTTCACCTAATTTCCTAACTCCTCACCAATTGCTAATAAGTTGTGTGATAATATGTAGTCATATATTATAGCAAATGTCAGCACAATATGTGATTTGAGCTATAGGTCTAATGGAGGCACCAAAGCAAAATAAATTGAAGTTGACAAAAATGGTTATAGTGTAAGAAAGTTGCAGGTTTGATGATTGGTGAAGAAAAAAAGGGATTGAAAGATCTCGAAAAAATATTAATAATACCTATAGTAGACCAAGTTGAAAAAATAGAAAACTTGGTTTGCAAAAGATGCAAGAGAGCTATAGGTTTGATGGTTGGTGAAAAAAAAATCTACAAGACCCATAGTAGATTGATTTGAAAAAAATTAAAATTTGGAAATGAAATTCATACCTATAAAGTATGAAGAAGGTTGATGGAAGGTAGTAGTTCTCTTATTTACTTGTTGAACCCTAAAACCAATGTATCAAAAAGTTGTAAACAATGTGTTTAAAAGCTAAAAGAACGAGCAGAAATAGTTTTGAAACAACCTATAAACAACATTCAAAAACATTTACAAAAAAAGAACTATTGTGAGTAGAAAAAGTTACAAAACAACCTAGAAAAAAAATCATAAAATTATTAGAAAGAGATAATTGTAGGGTCCAAGCATGGTAAAGTGGACCAAAAAGTGCGTTCACCCAAATCCAAATTTTAAATATGGTAGTTTTTCAACATAAAAGAGTAGGTTTAATTATTTTCAAAATATCATTATGGAAGCCTCCATGCTTCCATTGAGTTTCTATGAGTTGAATACAAAATTTGAAAAAATTTCATACAATAAAAATAGGTAACAAGTAGGAATGAAACTAACAGGTTACATATTGCACTTCATTCCTACTTCTATATTAAATGCTAAATATATTTTGATTCTACTATGAAAAATTTCAAACGACATTAATATATTTAGCATGCCATTGACTTAAAAATAAAATAGATCCAATATTTAATCCACTTGTGCTTGAATTTTAATCTACTTTGTAGCTTGTGACATCTACTTGATTTTGATGAATATATACAAACCTACTTTAAACATGTGTTTTTAAAATATAGTTGTAGCAAAGTCAAAGAACATCATATAATTAAACATTAAAGTAAATAATATTTTTCAAATCAATATACCAAGCCCTACTTGATGGCCACTTTCCATTTATGTTGCAAGGTAATTCTCTAGTCTACTTTATTATGTTTTCGCCTTGTAGAAAGAACTACAACAAAAGAAAGAAAAGAATCCATACCCATAAACTATTGAAGAATTTTGTTGAAGAATATCAATGGAGAGCTATCCAATTTCCTTGCCACACCTTGAAAAACCAAGGCACCAAATAATTGCAAATTGTGCACCCAAGAATTGCAAATAATGTGCATTTACAAGAAAACTACAAAAACATATGCACATTGCATAAGAGAGTTGTAAACAATGCGCAAAGTAATACGAAGCCTACGCGAAGACTTGCAAAGAATGAACAAACAAAAGAAATGCAAAAATGAAAAGATAAAGAAAGGTTTACCTCTTCCTTGTAGGTCTAAATATGCATGATTACTTCATAATGATAGGGCAATGGTATGTAGCAGTCGACATTTTAGTGTGGACATGTTATGTGACAACAATGTTCACACAATGATTTTAAATGTCAAAAGGTAAGCTTACTTGGCCCTAATTTGATGTTAGGGCAATGTAGGTATAGGACTTTAACATTAGGTGTGGTTGGGCCTTAATGTGTTGAAAACTATCATAATTATTGTATTCTACAATCTAAATATATTTTTTACTTGTTTGACAATATCTTAATACACTACTATAGATCATGAAAATAAAATAATATTAAATTTCTATAAATGAAATGGTTTTTTGAAAAAATTCAATTATTTATTTTGTTAATGTGAAAATGTTCCCCCATTTTCTTATATAAAAACTTTGAATCCTTGCTTTGGATTCAACCAAAATCGATTCTTGAAACAATTTTCTTATACAATTGAAATTGATTCTTTAGCCAATTTTGTTTTCATGTTATGCAAACACTCCAATGGAATTGAAGACTAATAACTTTCATAGAAGAATTCAAAGCTTTGAGGAATATTAACTGGAAATAAAAATGATTTTAAGGTTGTTATTCATCATGTTTCCTTTACAAATAACTACTTCCAAATTTCACATGTCATATAATGTAAAATTTGTCCCAATTAGACTTTTTTTCTTTAATTTTATGATGTACCATCAATCAATGAAAATTCCCAAAAACATTAACAGTTATTAATACATGACTTAAAAGTTTTTGTCCAAATTGTAGCACTATTACAAATATGTGTTTTTAAGCTAGTTTTTTAAAAAAAGTTTAATCATATTTTAGTCACATCAAACAATGGACAAAAAATAACATCACAAAATATATAAACCCATATTTTGAACAAAAAAGTGATTTTCAAAAATATCATTATTTGATTTAATTGATTTGGTGGGTTTATTATTACAATGAACTTTGTAATTTTTTTAATTCAAAAAATGTGTAAATTATATTTATTCTATGTACTCATTAATTAACTAATTCAAATGCATCGTTTGAAACTTTGAATTTAGTTATATATTCAAATATTAATTAAACACATCTAATTTATTTATTTTCATGAAACTTTATGAAAATTTTCCATTTCAAAATGTACAAAAACTAAGATGAATTTTAAATATTTTAAAAAATAATTCATATGTAATGTCTGAAATACAATTATTTAAAAAATATATTTACTTTCATAAACACATTGAATTTTTTAATTATTTTAGTTTCAAACGTTAATTTTCTTTAAAATCACTTAATTTGAAAATTCATATATAATGTATTAAATCTTTGATTAAATTACAATCTATAACTATTTAGGTAAAAATAAACTATCAGAATCATATTGAACATTGTGATTCCTTTCAATTTCAAAACATATTCAATATTTGTTTCAAAAATTCAAGCAATGTTTTATTTTGCTTGGGTTAAAAATTTCGTATATAACAATTTGGGTACATTTGGTTTCTTTACTTTCATCATTGGTTCCAATTCTATAATATTTTTAATCCAAATTTTTAAACATTCCAATAATTTACATATTTTGATTTATGCCACAAAATTTTCAAAAATTATTTTAAAAATAAAATATCTTTAAAATATCATAACAAAAAAAATTCACTTTTGAAATTATGGTATTAAAATTTGTATGCCTTGAATCTTATATCAATTTTTAAAATAAAAGTAAAAGAATTGAATTCAATGTTACAATGTTTTTGTAGTAACAATAGATTTTATTAGAATTTTATAACTTAGTTATTTTTATTTTTAAATTTTAAATTTAATTGAGATGTACATTAGTTTTATTCTACTTTTTATTAAATTAAAAAAATTTACTTTATTTTATTATTCCATTTTATTCATTTCATTTTATCATAAATAAATAAATAGATGGTTTAATTTGGGCAAATTCAATTGGACATATATATGCATTCAATTGATTCATCACAAATACAAATAATTGAATCACGGAATTTGAATAACTCAAGATTAACATGCACATTTAATTAATTATTATGATTTAGTTTCTATAACTTTGATAAAGCAACAAATTTTAAATTAATACCCCATTTTTTCATTAGCTTTTTTTTCAAATTTTCTGCCTTGTAAATTATCTATTTATTTCAATAATTATGAATAATAATTGATATCATGAGAACTATATCTTTTGTCATTTTTTTGATAATGAAGTTTTAAAAATGAGAACATGATTTTTTTTCATTTTATTAATACCACGTCATTTAAAATAACATTATAATCATGTGTGTCATATGTCATGACTAATTCTAGTCATGTTAGTTGTATTAGTCAACATAGACAAATCCATGTGGACACCCACATTTACCATGTGTGCAACATATTGTCTAATTTGATTATAATGCTAGAGTTTTTAGTCTTAATGGACATTGTTACTTTTGATCTTAGTCATGATGAACACATTTAATCACTTCAAATTACTATTATTTTAGATATTGACTATATAGTCATTTTAGACATGATGCTAGTAGTGTAAAAACTATGTTTTTATAATAGTGTAGAACAATGGTGAAATATTGCCCCAAAACAAAAAGTTGTGTCAAACAATGACAAAAGTTTTTTTAATTAAAAAAAAAACATCAGTGACTTAAAAAAAGAATATGTTACATCATGTTCATGTTTATTTATTTATTTAATTATTATTATTTGACAAGATGTGAAAACTTGTCACAAAAAATACTTTGGTGTGAGTAGGTTCATTATAGAAAAAAAGGAGAAAAGATGTTTGGCAAAAGTAATGTGATTGAGATTCACCTTCAATTGGAAACCTAAGTTTTGATCAAGTAAGTTCACCTTTTATTGAAGACACATAATATCATGGAATAACTTGGATGATCCCATAATAATTGTGCATTTAATCATACAAAAATTATATTAAATCGTAAAGTACTTCAATGAAATGGTGAGAAATTATGAAAAGTTCTAATCAATTATGTTGGGGTATCAAATGGGGGATATTTGCAGTGACATAATTATTTCTAGATTCAACACTAATTATAATATTTTTTTAATGTTGAATTTTCTGAAAGCTATTTGTTGAAAATGTCAAAAGTTGAGGTGATTATTTGTTCATCAATGCCAAGATTTTGAAAACTTGTGATAGTTATGTGAATTGTACTTAGGGTCCATTTTCTTTGTTTTTGTTAGTTAGATCCAATTCCAAAACCAGGTCTCAGTTTGATTCCAATTCCCAAATTGAATATGATTTAAAAATTCAATTTTAATTTTAGTTTTAAAAATAAAACTAGGTTATTCTAAAAACCAAAATTAGAATTAACAATTCTAATCAATGAAACCAAATAAACCACCCAACACTTGTAATTATCTTATATGGTTTAGCATTCATGTGCATGATTGAATTATTCTGTATTTCAAAAATCAAGTTTGGTGCAAGTAAAATGGAAAATTTTTAAATTTTAGACTTGATATGATGCCAAAATAAAAATATTCAGCAATGATTGTTAATAATGTTCATGAAAATATATGTTTCATCAAAAAGAAATAAATCTACATGATTTATTTTCATCATCACAATTCCTAAAATCTAGAAGGATTTTATTTTATCCAACAACTTACATGATTTGTATAAGACATTGAAGCTACAACATAGGTAGGTAAGTGATTAATATATCACTTACCTATTTAAATACAAACTAGGCCTCACACTTCCAAAAAAAAACCAATGATGGTTGTAGTTGTGACAAATACCCTATTTTTGTTGTTTACCACCATCTCTACCCTCTATAGCAATGTTTATTTCTGTGCAAGAGATATTTCTACAATTCCAAGTTATGTTCATTTACAACATGCTTCAAGTTTGTAAGTTATAAATCTTTTTCGAAATTATCATGTTATGTGGTTTATAACTTCCAACCTTGAACATGGATATCAAGCACTAGACAATTGTAAAACAAAAAAATTAATAGGGATCTAAAGTAGCTACATTCACAAAAACAAGAAGACGAAAATGATAAACATTTGATGAAGGCAACAGTAAAATTAAAAGGTGAAGAGGATCTAAATCACTAAAAATTCATAAGAGGTCAAGGATGATTTTCGACTTTCAACAATCTTGAATGCATGAAGTAGGTAAGAAAGTAAAGAATGTCACCTTCAAGATGAACTCCTCCTTGTGATGGTGATTGAAAACTGGACATAGGAGGGATCTTGCAAATCTTACATTGCCATCTCCAAAATGCGCATTCATAAACTAATGCCACTCTAAAAGGAACACTCATAAACCAAGATGCATCACAACCTTGATACAAGTAACTTGATACTAGAGTTTGAGTGAACACGTTGGGCTTTGGTATCATGTTGGTTTTCTAAAACCCTAAACCTACCTGTTTGGGTAAACCTTAATTTTTATCAAACCATAAACCAAAAATATGGTTTTCATGCATCATATGGGAACTTTGATAATCTACGAGTAGGATAATTGATACCCTAATGCATATTCGAGTTTATACCCAACGTTTTGTTGATACCAGAACAACACCGGTTCTTATGTACAATGTGTAAGAAGCTGAAAATCTGACAACTCTTCAGTACACGGAACATGTCATAACATCTTTTTCACACTTGTGATGTCCCATTTGGATTTCTTAAGTTGATGCTACTAGATTTTTTCAAGCTTGGGCATCATCAACAACTCTAACTTCAAAATATTGCTATTTACCTGTCCTACAATATCTGCGGAACATGTGAAAGGGGTGAGTTCATACAAGGTGTGTGAACTAAGGCATCACAAACACATTGGCCTTGCGCCAATAGATAAGACTAGTTTGAACCCCATGCCTAATGCACAAGTGTGTGTGTATTTGATAGTACATATTACAAAATTACAATAACAAACTACATTTCCAAAACCTCTTTATATACGACATTTTGCATGTATCCATCGGGACCCTGGCCGCTGAAAATCTTGATGTTTGCATTGCTTGTGACCCGTGAGATAGCAACATATAGTTGACCATGGGAATAGACCACAGAGGACAAATATACCCCAACGTTGTTCAACTTGGAAGTAAGTAGTAAGTTACTTATTTAGTAGGTATCAATCTGTTGAAAATTATTTCTTTGTTTTTGTATGTTGATAAGTTCCAGTATCCAGACCCCCTCCCTGTTCATAATGGTTAGGGTTTCTG
>Ga0116231_10005039_pt1 | contig 26310 bp, 20 predicted proteins | sample S1TSphgellanicum_2_FD_89695 | JGI IMG/M metagenome (GOLD analysis project Ga0116231, IMG submission 89695) | Host-associated microbial communities from peat moss isolated from Minnesota, USA - S1T2_Fd - Sphagnum magellanicum MG | ecosystem: Host-associated > Plants > Peat moss > Unclassified... | reverse complement strand
CATAATCCCGGGACGGCTTGCTGGCTGCCGACTGAGGGATAAAGTTATCATCCACATGGACGGGGATCCTGGGACGGCGTGCTGGTTGCTGACTGAGGGATAATGTTATCATCCACATGGACGGGGATCATAGATCATAATACCCGGACGGCTTGGTGGCTGCTGACTGAGGGTTAAAGTTATCATCCACATGGACGGGGATCATAGATCATAATCCCGGGACGGCTTGCTGGCTGCTGACTGAGGGATAAAGTTATCATCCACATAGACGGGGATCATAGATCATAATCCCCGGACGGTTTGCTAGCTGTCGACTGAGGGATAAAATTATCATCCACGTGGACGGCGATCATAGACCATAATCCTAAGAGGTAAACTGGCAGGGTCGGTCCCACAACAAGGGCTCACGACAGCGCCCGTGTTCCAAGCCGCTGCCAACGGTCATGTCACTGGGATCACGGCCAAGATTCACTGTTGTACGACGTGGTCACATCTGTACCGTCAATTGGTGGGGTTTTCGGGCGTTTTTTTGCCTGTGTCGCTGGGGTTTGAACTTGTCGTGTGCTCGTTGCCGTTGTTGCCGTTGGTTGCTGTCCCGCGAGTGCGACCGAGTGACCGAGCACATTTTGCTCCTGTCACGGAATCGCTGCTGCGAGAAGAGAGAGCTGCAATTTGGGTTGCGAATAGATAGGTTGTTACTCTTTTGCTTGCTGTAATTTTCTCGACAAAATCTCTGTGGGATTTCGGTTTTCTGTTCTTTTTTCTTTTGGGGATTTGTTGGGGTTAGTATTCCTTTCTGCCTGGATCATGGAGTTTTGCGGAGATTTGTGATGTCGTCGCCCAAGGTTTTTGATCTGTAGCAATCTTTCTTTAGTTTCTAGTAGTAGTGATTTCTGGAATTGAGATGTGTGTGGAGAGGGAATTTGGTTGATGGGTGTGTGTATGTGCTTCAGGGAGTGTGTGTGCTTCTGGGAGATTGTGATTCGGGGATTGTCGTCCCTCCTGTGAAGGAAGCTACTTTGATTTCCATCCCAGAGAGAAAGAACCAAAAGAAATACTGATGTTGGGTTTTACTTTCTTGAAGATAGATAGATGGACTTGGGGTTTTCGTCATGGCAGTGTTCTGCAAATTTTCCTTGTCTTCAGCACAGCACCCTAATAAGAGCTCCATACGGGTGTGGAGACTCTATGTGGATGGAATTGCAATGGTGAATTCCTGCTGATGGTTTCTGCAGCTGCTGCACACAGCTTTTTCACGGATGCAAGACTCACTCGATAAGTAAGCAGGTTCTCTTTCCTGCTCTAAGTAAGGCAACATGTGTGTGTTCAGAATTCGCCATCGCTGCATCATCCGTGGTTAGTAGTTCTGCTGCTGTGCACCCGTTCTTTCTATGTCTTGTTTCTGTGAGAAACTACCTCATTGCAACCATCCTTAGCGTGTCGTTCTCTGCATGTAGTGATGGGTGAGTGGTATATCGTCTCCCTTCCTCCTCTTGTTCTCTCTCTCTCTCTGTGCAATGGGTGCGTCTGCTCTGTCATTGTGGGACTACTTAGGACTCATTCTCTTGGAATAAACAACAGTCCAGGAGTGCATGACTGTGGTGGTACTTTGTGCTTTGTCAGAAAGCAGAGATCCCTGAAGTTCTCGAGTTCCGCTTCTTCCTCTGGTACTACCCACCCACAATGATTCACTGCATGGTAAAGCGACGAATGGCACCACCAGCAGCAGGCGGCCATATCAAGCTGTCTCTCGAGTCTTCTTCTTCTTCAGCAACAGGAAGAACGCAAGAGTTTTCAACGACAACAAGCCACGCAGCAGCAGCGGGGACGAATCATTACAGTTCCACAGACCGCAGAAGAAGAAATTTATACATGGTGAACTCAGAAGCAGCTGTTGCTTCTTCTTCTTCCAGAGCTGCTGGTGGATCAGGCACGTCAGAACAACAGGGAGGATATCTCCATGAGTCTCCAAAACGAGATGGTTCTAGTGTTGCGGAAGAAGAAGAAGAACCACCAAGCTCCATTGGACCAGCGCAGAGGTTATGTGTAGGCGGCGGCAAGAAGAGACTGAGCCCGTATCGCAGAGTCTCTGATGTCCGCGAAGCTCGACGAGCATCCCTTGACAACAACAGTAGTCACAAGTTTGCGTATGTGTCGTCATTGGAGGGGCGTTTGTTGACGAATTCAGCACAGATGGCAACCGAGAGTGGTGGTGGAGGACTACCGCCGGAGAGGGAAACCCAACAAGCAGCAGCAGCATCGAAGAATAAGGAAATGGATCCCTTAGAAAGAGTTCTGATTGTAGCAGTCTCAGCAGCAGCAGCAGCAGCAGGGAAGTACCAGAAAACGGAAGAGTTTTGTCGTTTACGCAACGCCGTCGACGCTCGGGTAAGCAAAATCCGTTTCTCTTGATCAGCAGCAGAAAGAACTGTCTGTCGAGGTTCCGGCTCATCTGGGCACTAAGTGTGAAGTTTTTTGCAGGAGAAGGAGCTGGAATCTATGAGGCAGAAATTGAGCAACCTGTGCAAACAAGAGTCAGGAGGAAACAGGGAATTTGATCTCACATTGGGAGATTCTGCTCTCACTCTGGCCGAAAGAGAACAGGAGCAGCAGCAGCAGCAGCAGCAGTGCAAGAACAACAACAACAGATTGTCAACAAAAGAGTCATCAGCAGTGAAAGAGGTGGCAATGGAGGTTGATGGGTCAGCGTGCCGTGAGGAAGAAGAGGAGGCAGCAGCAGCAGCAGTGGTAAGTGATGACAGTGAAGCAAAGTGGTATTGTAACCCAATGCTGCAAACTGGTGAACACTACTTTGAGATGTGCACACCAGAGTACGACGATCCACTATTCCCAATTTGCCACCATGACAAGAAGGAGAAGCAAGAAGATGTCCAAGAGCAGCGGCAGTGGCAGCAGCAGCAATGGAAGGAATCCAAGAATGGGTTGCTGCAAAGAAATCTGCAAAAAACTGCTGCAGGTCCACAAGATGGTGCAGCAGTAGAAACCAGGAAGCACCAGTTTGCACACCACAGCAACAAGAAGCAAAGCGAGTTTAGGATGGCCACAGAGTCTGATTCTTCTTCTGCTGAGGTTGTTGCTGAGCAGCTGCTTGAAGAGCTGGAGAGAGCTGCAGGAAAAGTAAAAACCCATCATCATAATCATAATAATCAACCCATCATCATCATAATCATCTCCAAGTGTTTGACTGTCTCTTTGATGACAATCATCCTTCAATCTCACACCATGGTATGGTGTGCAGGTTGCAGATATGGAGAATCAAATCAAGAGCTTGAAACAGTATGCAGCAGAGAGTGATGCAAATTGGAAGGATTCAGAAGTGAAGCTTGAAGAATGGATTGAGGGTGACTATGAAAACCAGGTTGGTTGGTGCTGGTTTTGGGGTTTTCCTCCTCCTCTCCCTCTTCCATATCTGCAATGGTCTAGCTCAATTGAGCTCAAGAAGGACAGCAAACAATCAGTCATGCATGTTCTAGTATGTGGTTTTTTGCAGTTTTCTTTCTGTCACTGACTACAAAACATGGTGGTGCATTGGGTGTTGGGTGCATTGGGTTAGACAAAAGCACACATGGAAATACGACAACTGAGAAGACAGCTTTGCACACAGGAATCTGAATACAAAAGCTTGGAGCGCAGCTGCAAGGTAGGTATATACATACATATGCCTTTGCTTTTTTGCTTTAACATAATCAAGAGAAAGAATGGTGTGATGCAACCACCCTGGCAGCAGACACAGAAAAGGAAAACAGAAAGGACTAGACAGACAAACTCAACACAATGGAATTTGTGGCAGGTGATGCTTGCAGTTAAGAAAAAGGAGATCACAGAATTGAGGGAAGATTGCCAACGACGTGATGCAGCCCTTGATGACATCACTGCTGCAGCAAGAGCAACCAGAGCTGCAAGTGATGAGGTAACAATAAATTTACCTTTGATCCCTTTGATCTTGAAAACATTCTAGTAGTAGTGGAAGTGAGTAAGTCTCGATATCATAGGGCTTTTGACGAGTTCGATCCATCATTTACAATGTGTGAATGCGGGGGGTTGCTGGAAGCAGAGAATCGGAGTTTTGGAGGATCTTTGCAGACGAAAAGACTCTGTAATATTTGACCTGAAACAGGACATCCTGGCTCTGGAAAGCAAGGTGTATTCTGTTTTACAAGTAGCATCCCTGACTATTTCCAATGCATACACAGAGAGAGAGAGAGAGAGAGAGAGAGAGAGCAAGCTGCTAGATACATAGTTCTGCAAAATCCATGGACTGAAATGTGGCATTGCATCATTTTCCTCTTGGCATCTCTGTGAAGTATGTCCCTCTTCATGAGTCTTATGCTAAGTTCTTAAGATTCAATCAGGAATCAAGTAATTGGCAAGGAATCTTTGCAGGTAGGTGCAAGTGAACTCATATGTGTAACAATTCTGATGCTGCAGATTAATGGGATGAGAACATTCCAGGCACCAGCAATGCTTCATCATGCTGCAAGGCCGCACAGCTGTATGTGTTTACCTCCTCCACACCAATCTGATGAACTCATAGTGGCAAACATGTCACTTCCTGAGACAAACTCCACCACCAGGAGATTTCCATACTATCTGCCACCTGTGCAATCAGCAGCACAAGGACAACAAAGCAGCTTTTCTGTAGAGCCACAAAAGGATTGTTTGAGTGAGGGAAATGATTGCAGAGGAGGAGCTTGTTCATCATCTTCTATGCTGCAATTGTGTGAGGACTATACATCTGTTGACAAGCCCTTGCATGCTGCTGCATATCGAATTGATCAAGAAAGTGCAAAGGATTTCTATTCTCCTACCCCCTCAACGATTGGGGATGACTTTCATGAACTGGAGAGTTCACTCCTTGCACTTTCTGTTGATGAACAGAGGAAGACACGAGGAAGCACCTCCAGTGGAAGATCTAGAAATCTTCCCACACCTCCACCTCTTGAGAATTATCATGTTGTTGAAGAAAGCAACTTCAACCACAATCTCCCCAGGCAAAAGAAAAAATCTCCTGGTAAGATTTCACACTACATTTCATACCCAGAGAAAACGCTTGATAAAGATAGCTAGCTAGCTAGCTTCCGGGCATGTTCAAGAACATTCACTAACTGTGCATTTTTTTTTTCATTTGCTCAAATGCCATAGTTACAACATCTACAAATACATCAATGACGGGTCGAATGCAAGTGAATGCAGCTGCTTCTACAATTGTGAACAATGAATCCATGAGAACTTCTTCCTCAAGCTCAAACACAGCAGCAGGCAAGTTAGCATCACACTCAGGGAAGAAGAAGGTGGCAGTGAAACGGGAAAGCTTTTGCAGCCCTCGAACAAGTGTGGAAATTCTCGGATCAGTCAGGACAAACACTTGTTATGACCCTCGCAGAGCCATATCTGTGGATCTGACAAATGGTGGGTTCAAGTCACTTGCAAGGAATGGACTTAAAGAGAACAGCATCAAGCAAAGACGATGGGTATGAAGAAGCTCCAGCACCAAATCCAAATCACTCTTCCATCTTTTATCAACTCATGCAACCACAATCGTTGCTGAAGTTTTGGAGGTTTTAGAAACCCAGGTACCTGGATACCGCAGTGCTGCATTTAGACCTCAGTTCTGCTACCCACCATGCATTTCCACCACTTAGTTCCAACTCGGTTTCAGAGAAGGCAGGTCACTCACTCCACTCACAACCCACACGTAGTTGTATTAGACATTAGCAGGAAATGCTGGAAAGTGCTTTGCTTTCAATGCAACCAGGATATGATTGAAACATTTGCTTTGTACTACTACTACGACTATGTTCAAAGTGTCCTTGGGAACAAAAGCTGTAAATCACATTCAGTCTCCAGTCCCAATCTGTGAATATGCATGCGAAGAAGGTTGTATATCCCATTCTGCAAACTTGCTATGCAGATTTAACAGTGCATAACATTGATATTCTCTTTTTCTAATCTGGTACAATTAAGCAGCTCAAAAACAACAACCGCTCAAAAAACACCAATCAAATCAACACATTGAATATGACACAATTCAAGAGTAAATTACAACAATTCTGAGTCAATTAATAAAGAGATGAAAATAGTTGACTCTTCTGATCAGCTTTCTTTCTCACCCGAACATTTGGTAAAACTAGTCTTTTGTGTTGCTGAGTTTTTTAAAGAATAATCACCACTCACGAATTTTGTTCATTTGATCAACTCATCAGAACAAACTCAAAGTGCAGAAGAGTTGAAGAATTCGACCATGGTTAATTATTGGTGCCCGTGGAATCCAATAACAAATATTGTGCTTAATTTGGAATGGTCATGAAAAGACACTGAACTGTTTAAGCCTCCAATTCAGAAAGTTGGCAGTTTTGACAGTTTGACAGTTTGCTGTGTTTGCTGTGAAAAAAGGAATGATAAGAGAGATCTTATTACACCAGCCAGCCAGCCAAAAACATCCAATGAGGGGAAAAGAAGCTCCAAGAGCTTGAGAAAGGAGAAAAGATTTGAGTTTTTTCCTAATTTTGATACATCTTTGCAAATCACTCCATTTTGCCTGAATTCCCATTCACTTTCCTGGCAGCAATAAATATTTTATTCAAGAAACTCGCTGTTTTTGAGCTGGTTAAATTACTGAGAAGCAATTTTCTTCAAAGAGGAACAGACCAGTATTATCAGTATGCACTTGATGACATATGAGAAGAAGCAGCAGCTACATTTGTTGCAAGAAGAACAAATTATGCTTAAAAGGAATAGTCACCGACAAGTATGCGCTTCTTGGCATGGGTTGTTCAAGAAGCAAGAATTGGTGCAGGATTGGTGGCTCTCTTAATGTGCATGAATTGTGCAACAGCAGCAGCTGCTGCACCACCACCACCACCACCACCACCACCACCACTCTCCCAAGTAAATTGTAGCACGCAGATGAACTCATTGCAAGCATGTGGTCCATTTGTGTCAAATGCAATAGCACAACCCGGAAACAACTGTTGTGGTAACTTTACCAATGTGCAGAACACAATGCCCATATGCATTTGTGAAATCCTGGCATCTCCACAAAATGTGACTAATGGCAATGCCACACGCATATTGCAGCTTCCAAACCTTTGCAATGTGGTGATCAATAACACATTCTGTTCATCATCATCTCAATCTCCAGCTCTGTCTCCATCGTCATCTTCAATCGACTGTTCAGATGAGATTGAGGCTCTGTCTCCATGCTTGCTTTATGTAACAACCCCCGGCATTGTGGAAGCAGCTCCCAAAAATTGCTGTAGTGCTCTTGCCAGTGCTGAGAGTGCTAAAGCCGTTTGCTTGTATGAGCTTCTGCAGACCGTTGTCAGCAATACCAGTGACTGTAACCAAGATGTAAACCTCACCCGAGCTTTGGATCTTCCCAAGGACTGCAAGCTCCCTGAGTACTCAACCAAAACCACTCCTACATGCCATCAATTCTTTATTATCAATACGTGTCCCAAGTCCTCTGCCATGGGTACAAGCTCCAGAAGGGTTAGCTTGCTTCGGACATGGCTGCTATATCTGCATCTCTATCTGCATCTAAGTACTTTGTTTCCAAACTCTGAATTTCCAAACTTTCTTCGAGTCAAGAGTGGCTTGATGGGTTGAGTGAACTCCTAATTGTGCTGCATGGCATTTGGCTGTTGGATCAACTCTAGAAAATCTTTCCAATCAAAATTTGCTTGGAGTATTTCATTGAGGTGAATTATTATATCACACAGTTCTGCACAATACCTTACTTGTATATTAGAGTTATCGGTAAAGTAACCTTGTCTTCACCCTGTCTTTGGGCCTCCTGTCACCCCCTATCCCCTATTTCAGTGGTATCCCTTATTTCAGTAGAAACATTTTATTAAATCTTAGTATGAAATGATGCAACTCAGTATGAAATCCTGAAACTCGGCATTTAATGCACAAAGTTCGAGACTAATTGTAACAGTTGTACAGTTAGGAGCAGTGAAAATATGTGTAGCAGCACTGGAGGCGCTCAGGACGAAAACTCAGTTTACCACCAAAATTGATGCTTTCTGAGTTTCATGCCCTGTTGAATGTTGAGGTACTTTTTTGCAGGCTTTTTTGGAATCTCACCCCGTGTATGATCAAACTCAGGGTTCTGGTGCTGTATTTTTCTTACTTGACAGATAACTCTTTTGTGTCTATTAGTGCACTTGGGTGGTTGGCTTAATAAGCCGAAATGAAATGCCTTACCAACTAAGATCCCAGGGAAGTCACTCTTTGTATATTTCTGAAACACCAGAAATAAAGGGGTAATTTTTGTTTGCTTCCTAATGAATTAATTAAGCACTTGGTTTGCTAGGATACAATAAATATACATGATACCTATATGTGCATTTTATATATACTTTTGCACCTACAAGCAAGTTTCACTACCACATAATATCTTGTTTTCTATATGCGAAATGGCTATTACTGTTTACAGATTTAGGGTTTAGGGTTCAATAAAAAGATGAAGTTTTTCTAAATTTTTTTATGATTAATTTTTCTTAGAGGCTTCTTTTTTTTTGGTTGTGATTTACTCTAATTTTTGGCTGCAATTTCTACCATAAAAACTCTTTCACATAGTCAAACCAGCTCTTTATGGGAAACTATGCCTACTTATAGTAGGTGTAAGATATCAAGGAGTAGGTGCAAAAACCATCACCTTCCTTCACCTCATAGTCTTATGTATACAATTATGTTTGCCCTTGTGTGCTTTACAATGGATGGTTACATAAAGCCCATGGGTAGAGCTAATCACTCCGAAAATGCACAAAACTAGTAATTGGAATTATGAATGAAGGATAGTAAATCAAAGTAGTACATGAAAAACTGTTCTGCATGTGCCCCTAATAAATTGAATCATCCCTTGGATGAATGAAACTAAAAGATGAACTAAGGATGAAAGATAATAAATCAGGGGACCCATAGATGAAAATTTTGTTGCGCTTTGCAAACATGAGGAAGGAAAACAAATCATATCTCTTGGTTAAGTTAATTACATTTGTGTTGAACTATGGCTGGAGATAGTAAATTAGAATTGTAGATGCACAATTTCATATAGAGCAACTTGTTAGATAGAGAGTAGTAAATCTGCAATTCCATCTAGGGCAAAATGGTGTGAAGACACATAAGAAAGGAGCAACAACAGAGTGAGCAGCAGACTCACTTTCCCATAATAGCTGAAAATTACAACATTGGACTTGGACTTTCTACTGAAAATGGAAAAGACCCATAAGACCCATTATAGCAGATTCTTCATGAAAAAGGGGGAAATTTTGATGGTTCTCTTTATGTCTGTTGTCTGTGATATGGCTTAACAATTTCCCTTTGACAACAACACCTCCACTACCACCACAATCTCACTACTATCCCTTTCAAAACCTCCGCCCCACAAACCACCCAACAACAATTTCTCAAAAACAAAACTGGTGGGGTGCTGCTTGCTCCTTGGAAAAGCCCAGTTTGCACAAAATTTGGTTGCTACTTAGATTTGATTTATCTTCCTCATACCAAAATTCCCAGCATCAAAATTGACCTTGCAACTTACTTCTCTTGAACAGAAGAAAACTTTGCTCTTCACCTTTTGAGCATATATCATGTTCTCCTTCCTATCAGGGTCTGCTTGCCCACCATATAACTCCTCATGGACTGGAAGTCATCATCCAGAGTTTGTACCATACCCAATTTGTCCAAAGACACATCATCTCAGCACCACTCACCTCTTCTGATTTATCCTTGGCTTTTAAAATGCTTGGCCCGATAGTAAGTATGTAATTGCCACAACCACTGCAATCTGAAACGATGGCTGTAGTTGAATGAAATTGGCATTGCTATTGTCACTGCCACCAGTGGAACTGTTGAAACTTCCAGAGCTTGAATTCCCAGAGCTGCACCACACACAAATTATTGTTGTAAGACAATCCAAAAGTCCAAAGACTTCAGCAAAAGAACTGCAAAATACTTTCAGCTCCCTGGAGATAAATGCTCACAGCCAGAGTCCCTTTGCTACAGAACTTGCAAAAATCATCTGTGCTTCAAAATTGTATGTATTTCAGATTGCATTCCATTACTTACAAAGAAACAGTTTTTTGTTAAGACAATTAGAAAAAGAATGAAACCTGTTGTACTTCTATAACTAGCAACATGAAATGAAATGAGAGAGAGAGAGAGAGAAACATACACTGCAGTTCCACTGTAAGTGCATGTGGCTGTACCTGCATCAGAGTTCACCAGTTTCACACAGTTTCAGACATTAATGCACAACAGAGCCAAACTATACTAATATATGTCACAACAAGAATCCTGCCACTAAATGAACATAGCTTGCAGAAGAAGAAAGTCTCCTCTTGAAAACAGAAATTTGGAAGTCTTCATAGAGAAGATACAATGCACAAAAAAAAGATACACAAAAATTCAGCAACCAAAGGACTTGACCCATTTTTTAAAACAATGAAACCCATTTCATTAGAAGAAAATTTCAGGATTGCTGCGAAGAAAGTCAAGATTGGGTCAATGAAGTTTTAAAGGAACACTGCCAAAATCTTTAAGAAATCAAGTGTCGGAGGTTTTTTTTCTGCTAGGAATGTTGCTTGATACAAAGTGTTGGGTTTGAGATTTTTTGTTTCTTTTTATTTTCAGGAATGAAAAATCTGCAGCTGGGCTTGGGCTTTTGCTTACTTGGGTTGGTGGTGGTGATAACAGCATTTCCACCAAAGTCACAAGAATCAGCACCAGTGAGATGTTGCTGGTAGTACTCGTTGAAAGCCCAGCTGCAATGATCCTGTAGAGTATTTGGCAGGTAGCAGATGCCAGTAGACTGAATGGGAGAACAGTCCACTTGCCCTTGCCCTTCTAAAGGTCCACAAGTCCAATCCAGTGCTCCTTGTAGAGCAGAATTGGCTTCACCTTCCTTCGCAACGCACCATTGCTCCGCCTGTTGTAGCACACGAGCTTCAGGACGAAGAGGAAGAAGATGAAGACCACCACCAACACCATGACCACTTGTAGTTTCAACTTCTTCTTCTGATCCAGTGTTCCATGAGCTGCTCGTGCCTATCACTTCTCCTGCAAAAGCTCCAGAAAACACTAACTAACAAATAAAAGAAAACATTGTTTGCAATAACCGGCCCATTCCCGCATCCCCAAAAAAAACCAACATCCGCAAGCAAAAAAGGCATCCAAAATGCAAACAAGAGCCAGCTCCGGAAAACACACACACCCACCTGAGAGGACGAGGAGGAGGAGACAGAAGAGCTGGGCTTGCAACAGCAGTCTCTGACAAGTTCTGTAGTCCTCCGAGAACACACTGAAGATCCTCATCTCACTGAATGCTCAACCAGCTCCTTTTTTCCGTCTGTGAAGAAGGTTCCACCTCTAGAGCACCCACTAGAGCTCCTTTTCCTTCTATTCCTTCCTCCTTCCTACTCCTCCTCAAAATGTGCTATTTCAGCTGGCTGCCAAGACTCAGTAGAAAAGTATCACAAAGAAAGTGAGCAATTCATCCTCCAGCTCACAAACCTTGCTGCTCCTCCTGACACCAAACATACCGATTTCTCGCAACAAAATGCACTCCTACAAAACCCCAACAACAACAACAACAACAACTTCTTCTTCTTCTTCTTCCCAAAAGAGACAAAGTACGGAGTCCGAACCCGAACTCCTGCAAGCCCCTCCAAAACAAAAAAACCACTCAAAAACACGAAAAACAAAGCAAAAACAAACACACAAATGGAAGAGAGTGAAAACCAACTGGAACTTTCTGCTCACCAAGCAAGCTAAGAGCCGCAGAGGCTTGATGATGAGGGCAGCAGCTCCTTTCTCCTTCTTCTCCTTCAGAAAACAACAAAGAAAAAAGAAAAAGAAACAACCCAAAACAAGTTTACCCAAGAGTCCAAACTTCAAAGCCCCCCCCCCCTACCCCCAACTCAGAGTGCAAGAGACAAAACACTTATGGGAAAATACAAAACTGGGTGGTGATGAAAACTAGCTTGTTCTTAATGATGAGAAGATCCATGAAGAAACAAGCAAACAAACAAACAAACAAACAAACAATCAAACAAACAAACAAGCAGCTGAAAAAGCTTGTATCCCAAGTTGTGCTTTGTGCAAGAGAAAATAGACACCCACTTCTGCAAAACAAAGAACACACTGTAATGAAGTATATAGAGCACACTAGCTTTGCTTTGATTTGCTTAGTTTTTACTGTTACCAGCCTTTTTTTGGCTGGCTATATATCTATAGCCAAAAGGATATATTTCTGGCTATATTAAAATAGTCAATGTGCTAAATTCATGTGGTTTTTGAGATCTAAAATAGCCATAAATCGACCACATTTTAAAAAAGAAATAGCCAGCTTTTCTATACATGGGGTTCAAGTAGGGTAGCCCAAAATTATAGAAGGAGGTTTATAAATTTTGTATTTCCATATCTAGTTAGCTTGTGGCCAAATTTGGCTAAATCTTAATGTGGATCATTTGCCACTTTACCTACAACACAAAAAATTGATCCCCTAAAAATTAAAAAATTAAAAATTTAATTTAATTTAATTAAAAATAAAACACTTTGCTGTTCTGTACTTACCCAGCCAGAGAGAGAGAGAGAGTCGTTGTAGCATGAACCTAGCCTATGCTAAGCCTAGGGGCTAGCAGCCTGGGATCCTCTTCTTGAGGCACAAAATCAAAGGGGGTTTTTAACTTAATTCAGAGCTTGCTTGGTTTTTAATTTTTTTTTTTGGGGGTATTTATCAGGCTTTTTAAATTATTAAACTTAATTTTTTTATAGCTAGAAAAGTATGTGATAAACAGTCCTTTAATTTAATTATTTTATTTTATTTTGGGGTTTTGGTAAATAGTAGCTTAAGGGATTTTGGCCCCCCTAGGTAATAATAAATAAGTCTATTTTTATATGAGATTTTTTGAAAGATGATATATTTTGGCTTGTGTTGAAACTTGAGATTAGTTATTATAGAGTGTTATAATATCTGGAAGGATTTTGGTTTCTTTTAAAGGGGATTTTTTGAAGATTATATATTTTTGCATGCTGAAATATTCAAGTTTTCATAATTCTTCTTTTTTGCCTTAAGATTATTATTTTTAATGTAAATGGCAAAGACTTACAAGTGTGACACACCCACCCCCTTGTTAGGTGTATTTTTTTTTGGGAGTGATGATAACTTTGTTTCTTTGTGTTATATACATGTTTTCATGACTTTGTTTGGTTGCTTACCTAGATTTTTTTAAAGGTGTGTTCACACTTGGTGTTAGGGACTCTAGTGTTAATTAGTCCCCTAACATCATATTATAGTCATTAAAGACATAAATTTACTTATCATGAATTTTTTAATTTATTGTTAAGCTAAACATTCACTTAACAATAAGCTACGACCCATTTAACAATGAGTGCAACTTAGGATGCCCATAAAATCATATATATTAATTCACTTGGTCTGTCTGTGGCAGTGACTTCAGACGGATAGTGGTCACGGACAGTTGTTTGAAAAGAAATGTTTTTTTAAAAAATCAAAAACATCAATCAAACATTGTTGAAATAACACACCTGTGCATTATGCACAGGGTTCACACTAATTTTATGTTAAGTTACTAAACATTCACTTAACATTAAGCTATGGCCCATGTAACAATGAATGCCACTTAGGATGCCACCTAGATTTTCATGTAACTCTAACTTAACATCAAGTGTGAATGCAAACATTATTAAGTAGGGAGGTTGTTGCTAAAGGGGTACTACTACTTTGTTTGGTGAGTTAACATATCTTTTTTGTGATATTGCAGAGGACAGACTAACACATGTTTTCACTTCATTTTTGGTAATCTACACACACACACACACACACACATTTGCTTTGAACACTGGTCCTGTACCCACCCTCAAGGTACCTACTATTCCCCTCCCCCGGCCACACAAGTGAACCAGCAGCACCCACCAGTGCACCATCCATCCATTGGATGCACCCTTATAACTCAGTTGTTGTGGATGAACCTCAACTGAGTTAATGTTGGGTTTCACCTTGATCACCAATTCTGTAGGAAATAGGTTTTATATATAGGTAGATAGGTAGGAAAATAGGTCTTATATGTAGGTAGATAGGTAGGAAAATAGGTCTTATATGTAGATAGATAGGTAAGAAAATAGGTCTTATATGTAGGTAGATAGGTAGGAAAATAGGTAACTACTAGCTAGGTAAGTAAGTAGACCATGTAATGGTTGTTTTTACTACCTACTTACTATCATCCTGCTTGTGAGTTGTCAGTAGGTTAAGATTTTTAAAAAAAGCATCTGAGGTAACCACCATGGTTAGTTAATGAACTGGAACCCGATGGAAAACTGTTAATGACCACTTATCATTCATCCTTCATGTAAGGTAATGGCCAAAGCCGTGGCCATTACCGGAATTATTACGTGTCATTTTTATTTCAAAAAATTACTGTGATACCCAGTAGGTACCACCATGTAGGTAGCGTAGTAAAATAAATAAATAAAAATAATAATTAATTAATTAATTAAATTAAGGTGGCCATTTCAAGAAGCAAAATATTTATACTAAGTTTTTATTTTATACAAACCCCTAAACCCTAAACCTTTTTTTTCCTACCTACCTGATAACAACTGGCAAGTGGGTTGTTTGTAGGTAAATAGTAAAAACAGCCCTTACGTAGAGAGAATGGATTACCACGGTGAAACCAGATATTAACTCAGGTGAGGTTCATCCACAGAGGAGTCATCATAACGGGCATCCAGTGGATGGTGCGCTGGTGGGTGCTGGTTCACTCTGGCCCTTTGGGTACATTACACCCTCTACACACTAACTCATCAAGGGTTAGGGTTAGGGTTAGCTAGCAGACATTTGGATCCCTCTGCACTCACTAAGTCTACAATAGAGAGGGACATGTACTAGAGAATTGAAGTGCACATTTCTGCCTTCTAGTGAGTCACTGGGGTGAGGCCAGTTGGCCATATGTGCAATGTTTAAATAAATTTTTATAAAGGATTTGATCTAGCCAAAGGGACGATCGTCTATAAAATAATTTAGCCACAATTTAGCCAAATTTTTTAAAATAATAAAACCAGGGTCTTTCAATATTCTTGACTAGCAACTGGAATTTATCATAAAAATCTGGCGATTTTGGAAAAAAAATTCCCCTTGAAATCTGGCAAATTTGGGACCATTTTTTTTTCCCATGAAAAATCCTTAGCATAAGCTGAAAGTCATAATTTTTCCAGGTCAAAATTTTGGCAACTTTTTTTTCCAATAATAAAAATACTTGCAAGGTGGGATGAACTGAACCGGAATGCACCACCTAGGGTGGCACATTCCGTATCGTAAAGGTTCATAGGTAGGTCGTAAACCGGTAGGTACTTTGTTATGTAGCATTCATAGGTACGACATATCATAATTTGGCAATAGAGGCCCAATTCTGCAATTTATAAAAGACAAGTTGAACCCTAAACCCTAATCCAACGCCCACATTGGTAACCTACCTTCACCATCATTTTGAATGAGGCCTCTTAGTGGTCATATTAGGCCCCAAAAAACGTCGAATTTGGACTGAGAGAGACCTTAGCTAATTGGAGCATTCCATGTTTTATATTATTTAGATTCTTTGCCCGATCTTTCATAAAACCCATTGGTATGGTCAAGTGCCGATGGAATGGGTTAAATTAACCTAAACGGTGTTTTTGTAGTTGGACTTCCAACTCATGTATTTGATAAAAAAGCATGCCTAACCCAGGTAATCCTAATTATGTCTTAACCCCATTTAAACTACACATCGGAGTATTGGATCATTATTATTCATCGGTGGGTAGCTGAAGAAAGGCTGAAGTTTGTGTCGTGTAATGCAACCTTCCCGAATGTAACCTATGAATAATGTCTTATAAGACCGTTGCTCAATGGCACCCCCCTCCCCCCCCCCCAAACTTAGGTCCTAACCACATACTTCAGCCTAACGGACATAACTTACTAACAGCAATTCACACTCGGAATGTCCCACACTTTGTGGCCCTGCAATTAGCCCAGGCCAAAAATGGTGACGAACGAGTTTTGGAAATAGGGTTTCATAGTGTTCCCATTAGGTTCCCAAAGACTCTGCCCCAAGTTCCCAATTGGTTCCCCCCAAGACATTCCCAATAGCATCCAACAACACACAATCACGGGTTTACTTGTCATTTACACACATCCGGTTAGAAGGTTTTTTTTAATTGATTTTTTTCTGTTTTTTTTAAAATTCTTGGATTATTTTTTAAAAGATTGATAACCTTCTTGAATGATAATCGGATCATCCGGGTAGGTTATTAGATTTTGAAAAATCAATAACCAGCTCGATAACCAGGTCAAAACTCAATAACCGGCCAACACTACATTTTGCCTTGGATAGAAGCCTGAGTTGAAATCAAGTCCAGTTCATTCATCCATGAATGTGAAGATCCAACTTTTCATCCACATTCAATTACAGATCTTCCATGAAAATTTGAGCCAAAATCAAGCAAGCCGGGGATGTTGAGATAGCAAAGGCTAGTTTTAAGCTTATACCAGATCAGGCAGGTTGGATCTGAAACTTCTTCACTGGCCAAAGGAGACAATTGTGACACTTTCTTTTATCCCCTATCGCCTCCTTCAGTGGTGTCCACAAAGTAAGGAAATTTTATTAAATCTCACAAGTGTCGAGAGTAATTATAGTAGATGTACAGGTAGGACTAGTGAAAATATATGTATAGCAGCAGCAGAGGCGCTCAGGAAAAAGGTAATGAAACTTAGTTTATCACCAAAATTGGTGGAAAAACTAGTTTGGGTCCCAATTATTTTGTTTTGTAAATTTTCATTCTCAGTTACGCATTTGATGCCCTATTATGCTGAAACTGGCCATTCTTGCCCCCTAATCACCTGACTTTCCATATAACTTTAATCCATTAGAGTTTTTTTTTTGTAAAGTCAGGAAAACAAAGCACCAAAACCCTAAATTTGGTCCAAAACTGGGTGAGATTTTTAAAGAATGTGCAAAAAAATACAATAGCATTCAACCGGGGGCGATTGAAGCACCATTTGTTTTGTGGTAAATTGAGTTTCATCCTGTTTTGAACCACTCTTTCCTTTTTCCTAAGCGCCTCCACTACTGTTACGTATATTTTCACTGCTCATACGTATACGAGTACTATTATTACTCTGGAACCTTGTGCATTAAATGCTGAGCTTCAGCATTTCATACCCAGATTTTATAAAATTTCATTACTATGCGGACTGTCACTCAAACAGGGGATAGGGGGAGAGAGGAGGCCCAAAGAGAGGGTGAAGACAGGGTGACTTTAAGGAAAACTCTATTAGTTATATAGTATGATACAATGCAAGAGTACAAAATGGGGGGAGAGAATGAATGAAATGTTCACAACAGAATTAATGTATATTGTAATAGCCTGGGATTCTGTTGTGTATCTGAAAAGCCCATCAACTCCAACAACAAACATATTGGGTTTCATGCAAACCAAGTGCCACTGAGTTTGCATTGTTGCCACATTGCATGGCTGCTGCTTAATTGAGTTTGAAAATGTGGAGGTGCTCTGACACTCATGTACTTGCTGTGTTTTTGTCTCAAGTGAGGCTAATGACTCCTCCCTCTTCTCTCCTACCCATCATGGGTGTTAGTGTTTATGACTTGCTTGTACTTTCACAACAAATGAAAGTTAATGAGAAACATTAATTTAATTCAAAAGCTCATATGATCATCAATCCATGTGCAGTTCCAGTTATTGGGGGTTCTAACTCCAATTAGTGGCCACTAAATTGTCTCCAATTAATTTGCCTAATCAAGTCATTTCAAAGGCATTCTTCTCTCATCACCTGTGAAGAAGGTTCATGAGAATGGGTTTAGGGTTTCATTAGGGTTAACTTACCCAGCCTACATCATCATCATCATCAGCTCAGCTCAGCTCAGATCAAGCAAAAGCTTCATTAGGAAAGAAATGAAAAGGCAACATCTTAACATTAAACTTACCAGTTGGAGCCTGGATGGAGATCAAACCATGGTTTAACTAACTAAGCATTAGTGGATAAGTTGTAGGGGAGGTTATCATGTGTGTTATCTGATGATCCTTCTTCAGTGTCTGGGAGTATTTTTTTTGTTGTAATTTTGTAATATGTACCATCAAATACACACACCTGTGTGCATTAGGCACGGGGTTCACACTAGTGCATGAGTACAGGAACCTCGCCTTATGTAAACAACTCTTTTTTTTATTTCCTCCCTTTTATTTACCTACCTATGTAAGTATCGAGTAAGCATTCGGAAGTGGTTACTATGAAGGTAGGTAAGTAAGTAGAGCACTTGGTGACTACTAGTAGGTAGATAAATACATGTGGAAGGTTAGTACATAGCTAACCACAGTGTGGTTAGTTAACTATCGGACAAGAATATAATGAAAAAGTGTTTCCCTGTCCACATGCCATCCATCCTACATATTGGGCTTTTGGGTGGTAGTTCACTCTGGCCTAAAATAAATAGAGTCTTTCACTTTCACTTTCACTAGGGTTGTGCTAATCATCCCCTTTCATTGGCAACAAAAGCTTCCTTGTGATTTTAGTTGGGATTTTGAGAGTTGGAAACATGTAGTAGGTACTCCTTGGTCTATGATTCTCTTGTAATCTGATGTATATAGTACATGACATATGTATATGTGTGTTATGTTCATGAATCCAATCGAATCAACATAAACCAACTTCGTTATTCCAATTGCCAACTTGTCTATATATAATATTTTCCTTTGCACATTCAATTATTGCTCAGAGGTACATTGCTTAACAAAATACTTTTTAGCGTGCCTTTACCATACCAAATTCCAATTTACATCAAATAAGGTGTCATCTCTAAGCTTTGGTCCTTATATCCGCAAGATGCATAGGTATACTAGTTCATCATAAGCATGTAAGCACTTCCACCTACCTTCATCTTGAGTCAATCAAACATGTGTTTCGACACTAGTGAATCCTCTTAGAAGCATTTCATATCTCAAAATGGTGCATGCATTAATTCCTCTTCACACATAGTAAATATTGTGAACTTTGTTCAAATTTTTGATTTTGGTCAAAATTGAGGCGAAGATACTAAATTCAAGAAGGATCCTCCATAGATTAGGAACAAGTTGTAGGAATTGCTTGCAACTAGGAAGCGCCATGTTGCAAGTTGCAACCATGTTGAAACACCAATAGAAATATGTTCTATCTATGTCATATGAAATGTCAATCACATCAACGTTAGCTATGTAAATTATCTTTATTTTCCTTGAACACAATTGACATATATCCCTTGTGTTAAGATATATTGCAAAAATTCACAAAACCTATTGTTTATAGTTTCATATTGGATATATTGCCCAAATTGATTTAAGACCTCCAAAGTCACTAAGAAATAATATAATTAATGGAAAGCTTATGTACTAATCATAGTTATATATAATAGAACAACATATGATTTTCATAATGGAACAGACTTCGATTTTATGAATAAATGAAGATATTTTGAATTGTATATATCTAATTGTGATCCTTAATCATACATCCATAAATTATGAACTTTGTACCTAGTTTCGATCCATCTATGTAATAACAAATTACACTAAAAACCATAATATTTGAATGTATCACTTGGATTGGATGCCAAGCTTGTGGTGTTTGTTTCCCTCCCCCCCTCCCCTCCTTTTTTTTTCTGAGCCATCTTTCCTTCCCAAAGTCCCCTTGTTTCCCAAAAAAATTCTGTTGTTGCTTTGAAATCTATGTTCCTCCTAGTGTTGTTCCAAAAGCCTCCAACATTGACCCCATCATGTGCCTGAATGCTCTTATTCTTCCTAATTGTTGATGAACAAATCTCCCTTTACATGCATGAATGAAATCGGAGCACACTTGGATAACAAGTTGCTGAATGGGTTAGGGACCACCCATCATGATAATAATGTCGTGCTAAAAGGGTGATTGAACAAAGAAATTATTTCTACTAGAATCAAAGAGAGATAAATCTATAGATGATAAAAAAACACCAAATTGGGCCATTAGAGTTATCCATAAAGTTACCCTCTGTTTCACCCCCTACCTCCTCTGCTTTCGCCCCCTATCCCCTCTTTCAGTGGTATCTGCCAAGTAAGGAAATTTTATTAAATCTGGGTATGAAAATGGAACTAGGTGGCCTGGCAAATCAAACCCATGTAGCATGGACTCTTGTGTGTACAAACAGTTTTAGATTTTTGTGGGTCTCTCTCTCTCTCTCCTCACACGCCTTTGGATGCTTCAAATCTCAGCTCTTGAACCCTACTAAATAAGAAACATACATCTTGGCACTACTTAAGTACTTACAACATAAAGTTTTAGAAAAACATTCATAAAACCATGGCACAAACTTTACCTACTGAAAATGCTCACATTTGTCACGTCATAGCACACACGGAAGTGTAAGGTATATGACAAGTGGTTTTCATTCCAAGTGTGGGTACAGTAAGTTACATGTGATCTTGTCAGCTTCAACATTGGATTCCATTAGAGCTTTCATAAATGGTTTCCAAAAACAAGTCCACTTTCTATTGACCAGTTTGAGGTGTGTACCAGAACCAGCAGGGATTATGGTTTTTCTTCTTCTTTTTGTGAATTGTTCAATGTTGAACACACCAGATTTGGCTGGAATTTTCACCATGCAGACAAATGGGTGCCTACCAGTGTGGCATCTGAAACTAGCTGCTTTGGGTGTGGGAAGGTGCAAAAGCATCCAAGAAAGAATGAGTGAGTGAGTGAGCAATGTTTTTTTGTTTGGGCTTGATTTGTGGTGACCTTATCAATCATGCATATTTTTAGTGCTCATAATACTTACAACCCACCTTCACCTTTGAATTTCACAGTTAGTTTTTTTAAAGAATTTACAACCCATCTTCACCATTTTCCATACTTTGAATTTTCCAGTTTGATAAATTTTTAATTTGCAACCCATCTTCATCATTTTCCACACTTTGAATTTTCCAGTTTGATAAATTTTTAATTTGCAACCCATCTTCACCATTTTCCACACTTTGAATTTACCAGTTCGATCAATTTTTAATTTGCAACTCATCTTCATCATTTTCCACACTTTGAATTTTCCAGTTTTATTAATTTTAGTTTGCAACTCATCTTCACCATTTTCCACACTTTGAATTTTCCGGTTTGATAAATTTTTAATTTGCAACCCATCTTCACCATTTTCCACACTTTGAATTTACCAGTTTGATCAATTTTTAATTTGCAACCCATCTTCATCATTTTCCACACTTTGAATTTTCCAGTTTTATTAATTTTAATTTGCAACTCATCTTCACCATTTTCCACACTTTGAATTTACCAGTTTGATCAATTTTTAATTTGCAACCCATCTTCATCATTTTCCACACTTTGAATTTTCCAGTTTGATAAATTTTTAATTTGCAACCCATCTTCACCATTTCCACACTCTGAATTTCAGAGTTTGATCATTTTTTTTTTACTTTTAAATGCCATCGTCAACATTTCCCAACTTTGGGAATTCATGATTTAATAATTTTTTATTTACAACCCCATCATCATGTTCACCATCAACCCAACTTTTGATTTTATTTTTTTTACAGTTTGATCAATTTTTTAATTTTGCAACCCATCTTCACCATTTCCCAACTTTGAATGTTGATCATTTCTGGGCAAAGAGGTTCCCACCCAATGTAGTAGAAGTGTCAGCTTTGTTCAAGATATCAAATCTACAAAAGACTTTCTCACTTGATTAGCATGAGATTCACAACACAGATAACAGAATCCTAAGTACTTGTCAGAACTTGTTGGATAAAACATAAAAACACATCAGTCAAGATTGTATGAACACGCAGAGCTTGTCATATGTGTGTGTATGTGTGTGTTTGTATATATATCTCGGTGTTCGGACTCAAGCAAATTTCTCATCTATCCTTTCCATTTTGAGCATCAGCTAAACTGTTAGGGTAGATAGACCAGTCACCTAACAATTATAAACTCCCCAGAGCTTAGAATCCTAAGACATTGCTCCTTCTTTTGCAAATGGAGTTCAAAGAGCTGAAAGAGTGAATTAAAGTCCTTAATAATTATAGTTTAGTGTTGAGCATCTTCTAGTTGAAATCTGCCTACCAAGTCTCATGAGTTCGCTGTTTACTTCACAGCAAATGGAACTCAGAATGAGATTTGATAAATTGTTCACATTTTGTCAGATCACCTTCAAATCTTTTATTAATCTGATTTCCTGGTTGGGTTTGAAGTTGGAAAAACCTAAAATCTAAAAATCTAAAAACTAAAGTTTTTTGATAGGGAGAGTTTCTTACCCCATAAGAGAATAGCAATCCTTAATACTACATGTTACATTGATATGTTGCATTGACCAAATGACCTAGCACCAACATGATTATGTTCACCATAGCTAGGATCCAACATGACCTAGGAAAAATATGAAAATGCTTTAAAAACAAAACTTTTGGTCTACAACACTACATTAAAACAAATAACAATCAAAACCAAAATCAACACTTGTTAGCTTCCCACCACCACAAGCATTGAACAAATGACCTACAACCCACACATGATGATACTCAAAAGCCACAACTACCTACTTGTAACAATAAAATAATTATCGACTTGGGCTTCACATTACTACGCATTACTAGTGACAATCAATTGATGGAAAAAATGAATTGATTTTGCGAAAACTAAATTTCATTTGAATGAAAAGATTGAATCACATTGCATGCACCTTGAATGGAATTGAATTTTCATTCAATTGAATTTAAATTTATTTGATTTGAATTGAATGGAAAAAAAAATGAAATTCAAATTAATGGAAAAGGAATTGAAAATCTGCTTGTGAATATGGTGTTGGATTTTCTTTTTTTAAAACATAGATTTGAAAAACATCTTTCCATCATTCTTTATGTGAGAATGGGCTAAACACATTTTGGGCAAAAAAATTGTTGAAAAAAATACTATGGGACCCTATAGCCATCCTATTTAAACTATTTATCATGAATCATCATCTTTAGAATTAGTATTAAATTGAAACCTTGTCAAAAAAACAAGTAAACAATCACAGCCAACATTGACCAAATGACCCATAAACAAAATGATGTTATAAACTAATCCCTTTTTTATGTGCAATTGGGATTTATTATCAAATATAAAACCGAAATCAAAGAGGCAATAAAGCACATAGAGGTGAAAAGTTTGGATAATCACAATCAATTTTTTTTAGATTATTAATTAAATGATCTTAAAAATTTGAATCCATATTCAAAATTAACATTATCAAAATTTTAATTGTCCATGTTGCACTTTACTAGAATCATATTTTTTTAAATGGATGAATCTTACAAAAATAATGGACTCACAATGGACATTTGAAATGATGACACTACATTGCTTTGATGTTATGCAAATGTGGATTCCAAAACTACGTCATAGTAGTGTCCAAATATTTGAAAATACACCATTATCAAATGAGGAATTTAAAAATAAAACACATTCAAACTTTCTCAATACAGTAAATTTCATTGTTTTTTATTGTTTATAGTCCATTTCACATTGTATTCAAACTTTCACATGAATTTTTGGACCAATCACATGTCTAATGTTATTAGAAGGTCGTCTACCAATAATTTGATTTAAAAAATAGTGGATAGTTATATATATATTTAAATTAATTAATGTAAAATGTGAAGTTTTCAAAATGTCAAAAGTGAGTCACCTAACTTCACCCATATGCAAGCAAATGTTTAGGAAAATCTTTTTTTTAGGAGACAAAGTTTTATGTTTAAAGTCTATGTTTTGTAACAAAAAAAAAGATAAATCAATTGAAAAGAAAAGAAATTATTCAACTTGCCACTAGAATTAGGTTGGCCAAATGACCTACAAATAAGCATTTGCAATGAACACCAACACACTAATTTTGTTCACCACTAAACTTAATTTGCTTGCAAAAAATGAAACAATATTGTGCATGCAAGCCATTAACTTTGACATTTAAATGAAATTTGAAACAAAACAAGTTGTGAATTTGACCCATGTAATGTGGACATAACATCAAAAGCAATATGTTTAAAGTAGTAGGCTTGGTGATTGATTCTACATTGTGAAACAAGTTCCCAATTGAACAAGATCCTCTACAACAAGTGAAATGAAATTGCCAACTTCACTTCCATGTGATGAAATTGGTGCCACAAACATAGTTGGTTTTTGATTTTCACACAAAAACTTGATGCCCATGTCAAAATACTATCACTTTCAACACTTTGAAGAACTACTACAAAGTTTTGATGAACTCTAACATAGGTCATAAAGATATCAAATTGACATCCTTGATTATCAAATTCCATTTTTATAGGGGTTTTGTGGTATGAGTTGTGGTTAGATATTGGACATTGGAACATTAAGTGTAACATTGAGCATTGCAAAACCTTGTTTAATTTACAAACTAATACGTGAACTATACATTATAAATTCAAAACTCAAAATTTACTACCATTCCCATAAACCCTAAATTTCAATAAAGTTTTTGCATGAAGATTAGATTTGCTACCATGATGTACATGTTAATGTTGGTGTCATTTTTTTCAATATTGCAACATGCAAATGAAGTTTTTAACAATCAAAGATATACCACTCAAAACAATTATGTGTCACTAAAAGCTCCTCCCACCTTTACTATTCAAAGACCTAGTTTTATTCACAACAACCCAAACCAATTTTCAAGTGAAAAAGTCGGAAAATCTTGTCCTTTAAAACATGAGGTTCTTTCCTCATCAAACCCATGACAATTCTTATAGGTTTTTCTTACCTCCCATTTTCCCCTCCAATGGTAAAGTGGGTATATAATTAGGTTGATAATCAATGGGGGGTTTTCCATGTTTTAATACCTAGCCAACACTAGTATTAATTCCCAATTGCTTCTTAAGGGAACACTCTATTAACAATATACACATGTAGTTGAAATGGAAATATATAAAGCTTGCTTTAGACTAGGAATCAAGGCCAAAAAATCTTGAAGCCAATAATAGGAAATTTGAATACTTCTTGACTTGTTGTTTGACCCCAAGTTACTAATAAAATAATATTTGTTTAGGGCCCAATGAGTTCATGTGTAAAGCCATTAAGGCCAAAAAGTAAGGCCCAAGGCTTCAACTCTTCCTATGCTTTCATTTTATCTTGTATGATTCTTCTTGTCATATTTGTTTCCTTTCTCAAGCTAAACTCTAAAACTCAAATCACCATGGATAATCATAGACACAAGATTCTTATAATTTTTGTGTTTTTCATGGTCATATCAAAAAAAAAATAGAAACTCCTTCCATCATTCATAAACAAGCACAAAAGCTCAACAAGAGGATTGGAAAGTGAAAAAGAAGGGAAAAAATATAGGGTTTGGTTTAGGGTTTATTTTGATCCCATATTGTGGATTTTATCAAAACAACAATATTTTATTGCACCAACATTGGCCCCTAGAGTTGCAAATTGGCCTCCCAAGTTGATAGGTATCCTTTTTTTTACCTCTTAATTCTTAACCACTAGGGTAGTGCAAGTGCTCACTTTTCTTCTTCAACTTAGCTTTTCAAAGTTATTTGCAATTTTTTTGGGTTTCTTAGTAACTATTTTCTTGGTCTGTAATCTCTATTTTTCATGATCATCATGTGCACACCATTGCCGACTCTTGTGACTACTTGCTACCATGAAGATTTTTAAACTCGGCCGTAAGCTTTGAGCGCACCTCTTCTTCCTTCTCTTTTCTTTAGTTGGGTAAATCAATTTTAGCCATTTCAAAAGAAAATGAAAGAAAAAAAAGAGGCGATAGTGGGGCCTCTTATGAGGTTCACATAGAAGTGGAGGGAGCAAGATCGCAAAAGGGGTAGAAAAGGTAGCAATTTAGGTTCTAGTGATGGTAGCACGTGTGTTAACACAGCAAGGAAGTGTCCTACCTTGGCAAGAGGAGAAAGGTTGGCTAGTGGGAGTAGCTTGCTGGCTTGAGGCACATTTTTTTTTTAATTAAAAATTTATTTTTTAGGCTTCTTTTCATTATTCTTTTTGTTTTTTTGTTTGTTTTTCCCTTCTTTCTTTTGGCTTTTCCTTCCTTTTTCTTTTCTTTCTTGTTCTTTTTTTCTCTTCCTCCCCCCCCCCTCCCCCCCTCTTTTTTTTTTTTTTTTTTTTTTTTTTTTTAACGAGAGTTGGGTTTCTTTCATATTTACCCATCCCCGCCCAAACACGGCTGACCTATTCCCTAAAGATGT
>Ga0116231_10005038_pt1 | contig 26326 bp, 22 predicted proteins | sample S1TSphgellanicum_2_FD_89695 | JGI IMG/M metagenome (GOLD analysis project Ga0116231, IMG submission 89695) | Host-associated microbial communities from peat moss isolated from Minnesota, USA - S1T2_Fd - Sphagnum magellanicum MG | ecosystem: Host-associated > Plants > Peat moss > Unclassified... | reverse complement strand
GCGCCCCCCTATCTCTTCCTCTTCTGGTTCAGCGTCATCTTGTTGTTTAGGGTGTCTACCTCCCCCCCCCCCTCCCCCTCTTTTTTGCCCCTTCCGCCTTCTAGTATTGGTTACTTAGGCTTAACATGTCTTTTGCTTGCATTTGAGCCTAAGCCCTTACCTTGGCCTTTTCTTATTTTGTGATGTAAAAGGTTCACATCTATGTACATTAAAGGGTTGGTCCTTATAGTGCAAAATTGTGATTAAATTTATCCCCTACCACATTTTTTGCAATTGCACAGCAAGTTGACTTGAAAATTGTTCTTACACATTTGTTTATTAACCTTTGAGTTGTTCTATTAGCCACATTAAAAAAATCAACAACTTGCTTAGTTTTGTTTTCCCTTTTTTTTTTTTTTTTTGTTGCCTCTTTGTCAATGACCTCATGTTGCAAATATTGATTACTCATTGGATATTACTATGTTTGAATAGTTATAATCTACTAACAATTATCTACCTTTTATTTTTCTTAGACCTACATATGTTGTAAGGACAATTGTTTAACAAAAGATAAATCCTTTTAGGTTGCATTTATAAAATTATAAACTTGCTACACTTGAGGTGTAGGTTGATTTAAGTCAATTGTTAAGTCATAGATATTTTCTATGGCCCAATTTTTTGAGTGATAGTAGGATTCATAGACACATCCAAATATGGGGGTGAAGGCAAATTACAAGGGACCCCTTTGGGCACTTTTAAATATAATATTATAATATGTACAATATAAATTTTCAAAAGTGTGGTGCATTTAATTTTGGGTTTCAATTTAATTGTTCAACAATATAATACTATATTTACAATTGATGTTTGACACACGATAATTCACAAAAGGTTTAGCCAAAGAGAAGAGAAAAAAATATTGATATTTATCAAATTGTTGAAAATTGAAAACCATTGGTTTATCATTACAAAATGCACAAGTTGTATTTTGCATACTTATTATTCAATTATTGAAAATTTGGAAAATTCAATTTGAAACTTCCAAATCTTGTTTTCTAAACTAAATAAATATTCAACACATAAATGCCAAACATTGTAAATACAATGTTGATTTTTAGAAAATTAATGTTATTTTTAAAAATTAAAATTTCAAATTAAAATATCCATGGGTATATTTATGGTATACACAATTATAACATTGTTAATTTTTCATTTTATAATACACCAACATGAAGGCTTCATTAATCATTAAAATAAATATTTTTAATGGAATTAAAAAAAAACACCCTAATTATGCTTGTCACTTTCCATGTGAATGTGATTGTCAAATTTTCAACTTATCACATATTTACCATGTATTTTTTGAAAAAACTAATGTTGGTGGTTATTAATAATCCACCAGTTTTTGTTCCAATTTTTAGTTTGATTTTCAAAAATTCTTAAATTAAAATTTGACTATTTTCATTTTGAGTGAAAATTGACATTTTGAAAATGGGTTGAGTACCATAGAGGCTCAAACTTGATACCCATGAAGGTTATCAAGTGAACCTTGAAAGTTGGTTTTCATAACTATATAGGTTTATAAAAGCCCAAAAAGGTAAAACCACCTACTTATTATCATTAAAGGTTTGAACCCAAGACTTTTTTAAATTTCTAGAAAATAGTAACCACTATGTCAAAACCCTTTATGTGTGCAAAGGGAAATTGAACTCTACATTTAAAGTTTACACATGTTAATGGTTTTAACTTAAAACCATTAGGATGAATGAACATTAAATAAAAATAATTGTTTATTTTACTTAAATGTGCCTATATGCTTGATATTTAAGTATATTTCAAGAAATTCTTGGATTCAAACCTCATTTAGGTGAGAATTGACTTATTTGAAAATTGGTTTGAAAACCGATAGTTCTTATTTTGACAATAATTTGAAAACCAACTAGGGTATCAGATTTTGAAAAACAAAATCAATAACTAGACTAGTTCTTTTTAAACTTTTAAGAAAATCAAAACCAATAATTCTTTTGAAAATATGATAATTGCCCAACAATAGAAAAAACCCTTGTTTTGAAATTCTCAAATTTTTCACATGGCTCACAAACATGGTTCAAGCTATGTGAAATCCATAGTTCAATACATCCTCAGTTTTCATAAGGTTAAAAATTATTTAAATTTTTTTTGGAGTATATTTTTATTTTTCAATACAAATTAAAATATTGAAATCAATTTTTTTCTTTTCTTTCAACAATGGATTTCTATATGTAGTGGGCTATCATAATATTCAAAAACATTGTGAAAATCCTTCTTAATAATGACATTCTTAAACCTTTTAAATGCATCACTTAAAAAGACAATATATAATGATGCACAAATGGGGTCCCCCATAGTGTGTTTTCACCCATGGTTGCATTTGGTCATCAACATCATTTCCTATTCCAACATTTTATACTATAATTATTTTATTCAACAAATTTGTGCCATCTCCATCTTCATCCCATTATTGACTATTGCTAGTTATTGCATCAAAAGTGTTGTTGTTTTTATCTAAGTTGTTAGTATGTGATGTGTTTTAAAATTGTAAACCTACAATCATCAATTAGATCTAAAGGATATTGTTAGGTTAAGAATCACAAAGAGAGAGAGAGAAAAAAAAAGAACAACTACTATGGTTTAATTACCATTGTCCTAAATGATCTTCTAGTAGATAAAGTTGTAAAAACATGAGAAACACAAAAAATAAATCACAAAAGGCAATCATTGGAGTACACGAAGGAAATTACCTTCTTAGTTAAACCACACTAACATTATTGTAGATTGTTTTAGGAGGGACAAATGGCATTTTCTTCCTTGACTACCTTTTGTCACAACCAATATCCTCCATGACTAAAACTACCCTCTAACAAGTAAATGAAATTAAATCCAAAGGGTTATAATCTTTTATATTAAAGAAAACTACACAACTCCAAAAGTAAACAAGTGAATACTTTATTTTAAACCCAATACAAAAGCATTGTATTTCCCCTCAACTATTTCTTTTCAAAGTGCATCTCTTTTAAAAGCTTCTAGAAGTGATCCCAAATACTCTAGAAGTTTCCCCCTTTCTATAGGTGAAGTTAATTCCTCCTCCCTACCTAAGAAGATGGTTATTCACTTTACCTACTTCTTAGAAAATCTTTCCAAGTCAACTCAACCTAAATCAATGGTTATATCCTACCCAACAACTCACCAAACCTTTAGAAACTTTAGGAAATATCTCTTAAAATGATGGAATTATAGTTTCCAAAAATCAGTTTACATTTTAAATCAACTGCATTATTTCAATTACCTACTCCCTTTCTAGAAGATTCACTATAACATGGATTTAAAACACATTTGGAGATAATTGAAATTATCCTCTTAAAGTAGTGAAGATAATTTTTCAATGTCCATATAAATTACCATCATAATAAAAATAAAAATAGCAAGTTAAATTTGTCCTCTAATATTGTGTATACATCATTTGGCCTAGACTTGTCATCTCCGACCTTTTAAATTCTTTGGTTAGAATTTTGAAATCATGAACTTGTTTTTTTAATGTTTCATTTGGATAATGACAAGTCCAAATCCTTGTCTAAGCTAATGAATGTACATTTGTCTAATTCGTAATGATTATTTCTAACCATGGTGTTGTTTTTTTCTTTTCTAGAAGTTGTTTTGAAAGGCTTGAAGCAATTCACATCTAATGATGGTAGGGCATGGGAGATGTGAGAAGGTAATGGGTGATCATCTATCCAACCCAAATTGTTATGCATGTTCTATTATTTCTATTGTAACATGCAAACCATGTCCATTTAGAATTGATAAATCCATATTATATTGAAAAATGCCATTTGGAATTAACCTCTTGAAGAACAACATGAATTCTTTGAATATAAAAGATATAATTCATGCCTTCCTTTGCATTGCCATACATGTCCTTGTTTTGCAATGTTTGATGTAGTCATTTTTAATATTTTCACCCTTGAATACGTAGAATTCAAGTAGGGGAATCCCGTCACCATTTATGGTATAATTTACAATGCACCTTTTTTTAAATCTAGGAATATTTTATGTACTTGTTGTGAACCTTTTTTGGCTAAAAATATTGCCTTTGATTATCGCCCTACCTAAATCCATGTTTCATTTAAATTCCATGAGTGATTTATACTATACTTGTGATGAATGTATAATGTTTGTAGGCTTTGATAAAATGAATTTCATGATTGACTAATTACACCTTGTGTTTTGTAAACTTTGAATCCTTTTGCAAGTTGAATATCCAATTCTAAACGTTGACACTAGAACCAATACCACTAATTATTCTCAAAAATTCGATTTTTGAAGGGGCTAACTATATTTTAAGCAACTTTTATCACTTTCATTTTGAGTTGCTACAAGATAATTGAAAGTCGACATTCTTGCATAGACAAAATCCACATTCTTTACATAATATGTGTCATGACGTAATGTCATATTGTATTTTTAATGTTATATATGCCACAATAAACATTACATAATGTATATTGTAATGGATGAAACCACAAAGTTTCCATCACATGTGTCATGAGTTGCAACTTTTGTGTGAGAAAAACCATGTTCTTTTGTAGGGGTTGGAAGTGTAGGTGAAATTATTATATTTATTTGTTGTTATTTGTTGTAACATTCCATTTTGTCGCCTATGAAATACAATAGGCATCATGGTAATCCGTCACCTCATGGTGTTAACATTTAGCAAATAAATGAGAATCCACACTAATCCTCCAAGAGGTATGCATTTCAACCTCCTATACACATGCCAAGACATCAAAAAATGCATTAGGTCTAGGTAATTTAGAAGTGCATGACTTTTTAAAACTTTAATAAAAAAATAGTTCATAAATGTTTTTGAAATCCTTTCATAGTAAATTGATGTATGTAATTGATGTGTAGGTTGTAGGTATGAATCACATGCTACAATGCATTGTAACATGCTAAAGCCTACGAACCCAAAATCTATGTGAACTCCTTGCTACCCTTGAGATTGCAAATTGCAAGATCCAATATATCATAATATAAAAACTTGTAATGATTTTCCTTGTAAAGTTGATTTACATAAGAAGTTGCTATCTTTTTAGCTATTTCTTTTAATCTTATACTTTCTAATCTTGTACAAACTTGCTTCTAATTTCACACATGTTTCCTTGTTTTGATTTCAAATCTACTTCCATTTCATCAATTCTAGATTTCAACACTTTTGCACTAGGAATTAAAAGCTTTAGGAAATATTAAATTTCATTTATCATGTAATTTTTGGTAGTAAGGACAATTTTGAAATTGTGCTAAAGTATTTGAAAAACTTGATTGCTTATTCAATTTTATTTTTCTTTGTTGGTTAATTGGTGATTTTGCTATGTACTCACAATGGGGGGAATTTTCATGTTTTTGAAATCATTCATAATTGTGTTTTGTTTTGGTATCCAAAGTTGGTACTCCAAATATTAAGTTTTAAAACATGTTTGTGCATTCAAAAAAATTTAAAACCCTAAACCTTAAATCCTTTAAAACTACAATGTTAAATCACCCCCTATTACCAAATAGTCCCTTGTTGAGTGGGGTGAAATTATTGATTGTTTGTGCTAATTTGCATTCTAAGCCAAACATTTAATTTGAATGTATAGTTAGATTTAATAAAAAAATGCATTGAATCACCCCCATTGTCACACTTCCTTATGCTAAGTGGGGTGTAAATATTGCCCACCTTCAACCTAATTTTCTCCCTTGGTTGAACACAAAAATGTTCCAACCTTGTGTGAGTGTTGAAAAAACCAAACACAATTTCTATCATAAGGTACACATTGAACATTGGTGCGTGTAGGCATGGCACAATAATTAGCCCATGTTCTAACTCTCAAGGTAATCAATCATTAGCATGTGTTTGACAATGGGTGCTTCTACTTACTTGTATGCTTTTGAATAATAAAATAAGGCTTAATCAATAGTTGAACATTGTTCTATAAGGTATATACATTTTGGAGGAGTCAAATATGGAGAGGAAAAGAATGTAGACATCAAATTGAAAGGAATGTGACAACATGTTGACATGTGATAGCCTCCTTTTGCTTTGGCCAAAAGGTCTAAATTTATTGAAACCTCAAAGGTTTAGACCAATAATTTTTTATGTTAAATATTCTTTTTTTTTTGGGGTACTTGTTTTTTTTGGGAAAAATATTTCGACAATTGAACAAATTTGAAATTCAATTTCCTTCAAAATTGAAGATTTATTTTTATTGAATTTTCAATGACAAAATTTACTCAAAAGTAAGATTTGGGAGACCTCAAAATGACAAAACAAACAAGCAACATTCCATAATACCATTATACCTTGGCAGATTTGGCACCAATTCTATATATGTAGAATTGTTGAAAATTTCAAAAATCATTCTCTTAAAAAGAAAAACAATTTTTTGTGAAAAAAAATGAAAAATCTTTTGAACTATTCAAAGAATATTCTTTTTGAAATGAAACTTCAAATTTAATTAATATTCAACAAACATGTTCTAAAGCCACCCTAATATTAGGGTAGTAGGATAAAGTTGCAATCAAACCTGATGTTAGACCTCATAATGTTAAGTAACCTAATATTTCAATAGCATCATGCTTTAAAAAAAAGACCTATGTTAGGTCACACTAACCTCAAAGTTAGTCAACTTCACAATTGGAGAACTATGAAAAAACATTTTCATTGACATAACAATGATTTAAAGCCTCTTATGGGGTTGCTCCTAACAGTGTGTTTTTATTCCAAGATCTATGGTTTTTAAAGATTTGATATTAAACTCACATCCATTTAACACCAATTTAACACCCACTTAACATTAAGTGCCACTTAAAATTCTGCTTAAAATTCGATGCTAGTTAACATTCCTATGTGAATGCCACAAAAAAGAACTTGCCTTTCTTAACATCAACTTTGCATTCCGTGTGTTTGTAACATAAGGAAGCTATCCATCAGTCCATGGGGCCATTTTGTTTTGTGTTTGCAACTACTACAAAATGTGGGTGCAATTTATTAGTCCCTTTTCATTAGACTAATAAATTCATTGCATCCCCCCCCCACTAAGTCTTGTTCACTATGAACTGTGAATTCACTCAAAATCCAGTGAAATTACTTGACATGTAAAGACACCTTTTATTGTAGTCCAGCCAGTTCCTTTCAGATCCAATCAGCCTGATAGCCTTCACAAATTAGCTATGAAGCTGCAGCTCTTCGCTTTTCTTTCTTCCAAAGCATCCCCAGCTCCAATCCAGGAGAGATCTCCTCCCATATGCTGGCTGGGTATTTCTAGTCCACCTTCTCTTTTCTTATTATTAAGTGTTACTCGGGCACAGCTAAGGTTGAAGCAACTGGTGATAGATTTGTCAATGTCAAGTTGCAGGTTGCAGCTCTTCATCATATGTTAATGATCAAAGTCTACAGTTTTTTTTAATTAAGAGGGACGTTGGACTCCTCACACTGTGTGGAAAGCAGGCATATTCATAATACATATGAGATAAAAGCAAAATGTGGTACTTCATTCAACACCCACTGTCCACAGTTAATATGGCAGCCTCTGTGGTCAGAAGGGGGAAAACCCCCAGGTGCTCATCCTTATTAACTCGCCTAGACTTTGCAACCATTGGTTTTGCTCGAGAAGTTGAAGTTCATAACTGCTGTTCTCAGCTGCGTAAATGGACATGGGGGATCTCAAATCTTGTCATAAGCTAAAGAATAATATCAAACTTTCATCAACTGATACCAATAATAGAGAAAGATCACACAGGAAGACCACAATGGCTAGTGGAGTCTGTCTCTAGAACAACTCTGCAAGACTGATCTAAAGCAAAGTATGTAATCTTCATCCACAGGACTATTGGGAAAATTTGAACACATTCTGGGACTTAAAGAAGGTGTGTGCCCATTCTTCACTCCTGCCCAGGAACTTAGGTGTAGGGTAAAGCCCGAGCAGCAGGGCTTCACCAGACTAAGGGAGCAAAGGGTGGGCACACTTTGTGGTTTCAACCATCATAAGGTACAATATGTGATGTTTATTGTAGCATATAATATATCAAAACGACAATTTGACATTTGTTGTATTAGATGTGCCAATACTTAGTGTCAAAATGATCATTTTACCACAATACATATCCCAATAAACATCACATGTTGTACATTGGAATGAATGAAATCACAAAGTTTACCTCACACACGACACGAGACACAGGACATTTTGTGTGAGAAATACCACATTCTCTTGTCCTGTCTACAGGAAATGGAAACAAATACCCAAAAGAGGGAAAAGGAAATACGACACAGTGGTAGCCTAGTAGTACTTGTTCACCTCAATAGACTCAAATTGATAGGGTATGTAGACTCAAAAGGACTGTGAGAGGAGGAAGGGGTACAAGTAAGTAGAGAGAGAGGGAAACTTGATACTGATACACGTCAGGCTACCATCATGCAAACTCTTTGATTTTACTCTGTCTAGAGCAGTCATTTTCAGACAGGATTTACATGTATAAGATACTTGTCAGACGCCAAATAGGATTTCCAAGGACAAGATTTGTGTCTGACTTTTTTTGCTTGGGCTTCAATTTCTACATAATTCTAAAACTCTGTTCTAAAAGCCTTGCTTGCTGCTGCCGTTGTTGTAGTATTAATGCAATGTGGCTGTTGTGAGTGAAAATGAATGAATCAAATGAATGCATGAATCAAATGAAGGAGAATGGGGATGGGGGGGGGTAAAAGTGAACTTGGTTTCTAATAGAAACACACAACTGCAAAACCCACCCACTCTAAATCTTTAGTTTCTTCATGAAAAGTTTTTGAACACCCAATTCAAGGCAAAAACTGCAGCAGATGAGAAAAGGAAAAAAAAAGAAAAAAAAAAGAAGCTGATCAAAATATTATGGCAGCTTAAAATATTATATATATATCTTTTATGTATCTCGGGAACACTGGGGTTATACACACATATATTCCATAGTACCTTTACCATTCCAGCATCTTCAAATGCCAGTCTGAAAAAGGAATACCATCCTTTTCTTTAGTTTTTCATTCTAGCAATAAAAATGAAAATTTCCTGAAATTTCAGCACCAATTGAGATGGGGGAAAAAAAGTCAATAAATAGCTACTATTTGGAGCAAAGAATTTCCTGCATTTTTCAGTAGATAATTCAATTTCTGCAGGAAAGGTAAAGCTACTACAGTATATATATATGTAGAAATGGAATGGAAATGAAGGATATACCTAGTTGACAAAGTGATAATAAAAACATGAAGGAAATGTGCACTGATTTGCCTGATTTAAATAGAAATCAACTTCCAGCACGTTTTAAACTTTGCGTGTATGGTATTTTTTGTGATTTGTGTGGGCCTGTTGACGTGAAGAAGAAGAAGAACACCAACAACAAGGTGGTGGATAAGTTCGTTATTGCTGTGCACTGTAGCCTCTCTGACTGGACTTTAGATTTTTGCAGGACTCTGGTATTGAAGAATCTCTCTATCACCTTGTTCAAAATCTCAGCTCATTTCTCTGCATCTGTTTTCTAGTGGGCTTGGTGGCTGTGAGGAATTTTTGTTTGTTTGTTGTTGTTGTTGTTAAAGGTAAGTTATGATCATGGGTAGTAGAGAATAGTGAGCAATTTGCTGCTTCATGGAGAAGTACCAATAGAGAAGTAATTTGTGTGTTTGTTGTTATTGTTGTTGGTTTTCTCTTGTTGTTGTTGTTGTGAAATCTGCAAGAGCTGGTGGGGAAAATTCCTACGTCTGTTTGTTTGTATCAGCTGTCACCCCACCCAACTGTTTTTTTTTCACACTGAGGTTGGTTGGGTTTGTTTTTTTTTCTTTTGGCTTTGGTTTTGGGTTTGTTGTTGCTGTTTTTGGTTTCGTGGAGGTGGGTGGAGCGAGAGACACAGTTTCTTGATTCAGTTTTTCCAAGTGTGCAGGAGGAAGGAAAGGGAAGAAAAGGGAAGAAAATTGTTTTGTTGAGCTGATTTTGTATCTTGTTCTATAATACATCTGTGGCGTTGTGCTGCTGCATGAGGAAGTCTTGATATGGTCATGGGTTCAACAGAAAGTCGGCTACCGGGGTGAGGACCAAGAAGAGAGAGACGCACAAAATAGAGGGCAAACACGAGAAGCTTTCTCATTCGAAGTTTTAGAGGCAGGTATGATCCGCCGGTCTGCAGCTGGAGTTTTTCAGCTATGGCTGTCACTGCTAGCCTGCATCAGTCATGCACTATCAGCGACTTCCGTTGTTCTCATCAACGACGATAACAGTGAAGGTACTGACTGTCAGCTATACAGAGTGCATCATCATCACCATCATCATCATCATCAGCTCTGGTTTTTATCTAGATCCCACATGAAGAATAAATGATTTTCTTGAGAAAGAAAGAAAAGGAATTGACATTCCAAAATCCAATTGTTGTGGGTCGGATAACAAACAAATGAGAAAAGAGAAGAGCCTCACATAAAGACTGGTGCCTTGGTAGAGAGAATGTCTCTCAAATCTGCTGTTTGTTTGGGCTCTGGTGTGGGGTGAGGATGATTTTGCAGTGATGGCATTGTGGGCCATAAGGCAAGCTCTACAAGATCCCCAAAATGCACTTGCAACTTGGGACAAGAACTACATTTCTCCTTGCACTTTTGCTTACATCCAGTGCTCAGCTGAACAAGTGGTCATCAGAGTGTAAGCTTGCTTGCTGTGGGCCACCCCAATTGTTTGCCTCCCAACCCCTGCTGCTATTGTCTCTCGCTCACCGAAGTCCTTCAGAAAACCAAGGATTTCTTCCTGTGCTGCTGCTCCCTGCATACTAGCTAGGATTTCATGGCCCCAATTGTAGTGGCAACTGCCTGATAGAAGAAGAGAGCTGGAAACGCTGTTTTTGGGACTGAAGTACTACCCTATGTTTGTTTTAATGGGGCTACAGCTGTTGGTGCTGCCGTTGCAGGGATTTACCGAATGAGCAGCTGGGTGGCAGCCTCTCTCCTCGTTTTGCAGGCCTGCCAAACCTTCAATACTTGTAAACTTCCAGACCCAAACTCTGTTAAGAATTTACAGTGTGGAAGCATCAGTTAGAAAAAATCATAAACAATTGCAGGTCTTGCGAGAGAGAGAGAGAGAGAGAGAGAGAGAGAGAGAGAGAGTCAGAGTCATTCAAGAATGTTTAGAGTAAATGTTCTAGCAGAGCAAGCATCGAGGTTCATGATGGAAGAAGATATGAAGGGTGGATAAAAGGTGGTGGGTGGGTGCCTCCTCTTTTTGTTCAGGATGCTTCAGAACAACAATATCTCGGGCCCAATTCCATGGGAGCTTGGAAATTTAACACAACTCGTCAGTTTGGATCTCTCCAACAACAACCTCACAGGAAGCATCCCAAACACACTTCGGAACTTGAAAAGCCTCACTTACTTGTAAGCAACACACATGTCAGTCACCCCAAAAAAAGAAAAAGGATTTGTTTTCTCTGAGCTTTGCTGATCAACAACTAGTTAGAACTTCTCTTTGTCTGTTTTTTTAAGAGCTCCTGAAAGATGCTCAGTGTTGACAAGCTTGCATACGCAAAACCTAAAAAACCCCCCCAAGTCTCTGTGTCTCACTTGCTCTCTTGCCCCTTTGCTTCTTCTAAACAAACAGATGGCAAATGGCAAGCAGAATCCTAGAGGGAAAAAGAAGTGATTATAGTTGGCAAGAAGAATAGTTGCAGATCATGAAGAGGTATTCTTCAACATTCTTCAACACTATGAGAGGTGCATGATGACAAGTCTTTTTGTGATGGGTGTTGTGCAAATAATTTGTGGGGTGCGGGGAGCACTTCATGAAGACAGGAATCTGAATAACAATAAACTCACAGGAGGGTTTCCAGTATTCTTATCGTCCATCACAGGCCTCAGCATTTTGTAAGCAGCAGCAGCATCCTTTAACCTCCTCGCACTTCTATTCTTCTCTTCATGATCAAGTTGACAACAAAGGTGTCATTGTTGTTGTCATCCAAAGTCACAGATTCAACCTGCCGGGCACTAACAGGAATGGGTGTGTTGGGGGGTTTTGATAACAGGAACCTCTCAAACAACAATCTGGCAGGCTTTGTGCCAAATGTCTCATTTCCAAACTTCTCGTAAGAAACTTCTGCCACACCTAGCTGGCTTCTAGTTTTTCTTTGCAATGAAGTGCAAGAGGCAAGGGTTGCTTGTGCTCATGAGTAGATTTTTCATGAGTTCCTTGCAAAAAATGTGTGGTGGCAGAGTACAAGGGAATCCACGTCTATGTGGGGCAACCATCAAGCGGGAGTGCTTAGGGGATGCTCCACTGCCATTGGCAGCTGCAGTGAATGTTTCAGAAAGTAAATAAATTGCAACACCACCCTTCTAGATGCTTTGGGATTGCTATAACACTTTTTCTTGCAAGCTTAACCCACAATAGTTTCCAATGACCATCTCAATCCTGCATTGTATTTGCTGAGACAACGGACATGCAAATTCACCTTGAAGTTCAAAATCAAGGAGTTCACTTTCTTGTAGACTTTGTCACAAGTATATATGATGATGAAAGGATTGAAGGAAATGCTAAGGTTTCTGACCCTTCTTTTCTTTTTGCAAAAGCAGCATATAGTGCACCAGCAGGGCAGAGCAGCAAAGGGCCGATGGCAAGTGGACTGGCTTTGGGAGGAGCAGTTCTAGTAGCCGCAGTTGCCCTAGCTGTACTGTGGCGACAACACAACAGCAATCAACAATCCTTCTTTGATGTTGTCAATGGTACAATTCTTTCCAGTAACTCTTCAATCTGCTGTAACAGTTCCTCATCTGCTGCTGTAGGGCAAGAAATCATCACTGATAGGAAGAGATCACATTTTGATATCCCTTTGTAGGCAACTGAATTTCCAAAGTTGAAAAGCTCCCTCAAATGATAATCAACACACATTGCTTGCCATGACTTTTTCCAGAGCAACAGGAACCAGATGTTCCGCTTGGCCAGCTTAAGAAGTTCCATTTCCGGGATCTTCAAATTGCAACAGGCAATTTCGACAGCAAGAACTTACTAGGGCAGGGGGGTTTTGGAAATGTGTACAAAGGCTGCCTGACTGATGGTTCATTAGTGGCTGTCAAGCGTCTGAAAGGACAGGGAAGTGCTGCTGCTGAACTCCAATTCCAGATGGAGGTGGAGATAATCTCACTGGCAGTTCATCGCAATCTACTCCGGCTACGAGGCTTTTGTATGACACCCACAGAGCGACTGCTTGTCTATCCTTTCATGTCCAATGGGAGTGTTGCTTCTCGCCTTCGGGGTTTGTCCATCAATCTTTTCTTAATGAATGCCTGTTAGCTTCATCCTTTTCCTTCTTGTTCCAGACTTGTTCCTGGGTAAAATAACAGGAGATAGCCTAGACAAAGAAATATTGTGTTTTGAGTTTCTTCTATATGAAATTTGCAAGAGAAAGCACTGAGAAGTCATGCATCACTTTGTCTACAGAGACCAATATACATGGGAAGCCAGCACTTGATTGGTCAACCCGAAAGCGGATTGCTTTAGGGTCTGCGCGTGGTCTCCTCTACATGCACGAACACTGTGACCCAAAAATAATACACCGAGATGTGAAGGCAGCAAACATACTCTTAGATGAGGACTTTGAAGCTGTTGTTGGAGATTTTGGTCTCGCAAAGCTTTTGGATCATTGCGACTCCCATGTCACCACTGCTGTCCGGGGCACAGTGGGTCACATTGCCCCTGAGTATCTCTCCACTGGTCAGTCTTCTGAGAAAACTGATGTGTTTGGCTATGGTGTGCTGTTGCTGGAGCTCATCACTGGACAACGAGCCTTTGAGTTTGACCGCCTCTCACGCCACAATAACATGCTGCTTCTTGATTGGGTCAGGCTTTCTTCTTGTTATGTATCAATCCTGCTTGCTGAATCAGATTTTCAAAACTGCTAACCCAATCTGCACATTCAGCTCCCAATGATATCATGAAGGTCTCTAGTCTGAAACAAACTTCATCAGTCATCGCTTGTGCCAAAGTTCCAGCCAAATGCTCCTTAGAACAATCTACATACCTACAGTTTGGAAGCTCAGACATTTCTGGTATGTTGCTGTGGCACAAGGCAAACTCTCAGCTTGAAAACTTTTGATCAGGTAGTAGTATTCCTGCACTGACATGTAGTTGGAAAAATATTCAGGTGAAGAAGTGTCAAGCAGAGAAGAGACTAGACTTGCTGGTGGATGTTGACCTCAAAAATGATTATAACAGGATGGAGCTTGAGGAGATTGTCCAGGTAAATCAGTTCAACTCTCCCCACCCTCTTTGATTTCTGCCTTGTGACACCTTGAAGCTTCCATAGTGATTCCTGAACTTGGGTTATGCCCTTGTGGACTACCATTGGTCTCCTTGTACATGGTGCAGGTTGCACTTTTGTGTTCACAAACATCACCAAGTGAGCGACCCAAAATGTCAGATGTGGTCAGAATGTTAGAAGGGGAAGGGTTGGTGGAACGATGGGAGAAATGGTGGGAGGCAGAAAAGCGACGGAGTCTTGAAGCTCCATCAATGCCACATTGGGAGCTTATCCATGATTCCTCCTGGGATATTGAGGCCACACAGCTGTCAGGGCCTCGATAGCATCAGTAGTACCTAAATCGACCACTGTCGCAAGAACAATGTCAACAGTCCCTCCTTCTTTTGTGATCTCAGTTATAGTCATGGCTTTGTGTTTACGCCCATGGAGCAAGAGAACTCTGAGGACTTCCAAGAATACTATTACAGGCAGTATTAGAATTCCATTGGCAGAGTTCCTGCAAGTCTTTGAGGCCTGATGTATTGAAAAAACATACAAAAAGTTTTTTGAGTGTAAAGAGCAGAAGCTAAACTGACAATGAAGTCTTGGCCATTGCAAAAAGTCATTGTCCAAAACTGATAAAAGTCCCATGTTCATGCCCTTTGCAATTTCAAGCTTGCAGTTGGTTGCCACACCATCTTGATTCACAATCTTCACAATCCTTGCTTGCAAAACTTGACAGATTTATTTCACAAGCCATGAGCTACAGTAGAGGTGGAGCTGCAATATGTGTAAGGATGTGCAACAATGTAGATGGTTATGAACATCTTCAAGGTAAAACCCTGTGATGCCTGTACTGTAGTATATGAGGACCATCCACCCCATAGAAGATAGCACTCTATGTTACAATGACAAGCTCCTGCAATGGAGTTCTGTCAACAGTGCAAGTGTGCCATGTACTCCTCTTAAGGTGAAGAGAAAAGGCTGAGAAGAAGAGGTCGAGTTGCCATGTCACAGTGTAGCTGGCTTTTGTTTCAGCTGAACAGCTATCTAGTTGATATTTAATGGGCTCTCTTCCTTCACAATTTGATTTCCTTAGATTATGCTTCCTCCAGTATCACAATCACAATCACCCTGCGACAACAACAGTGGTGATTTACAGCAAATAAGCTCAGAGAAAAATTAGATGGGATGTGAAGGTTGTAAATCAATCATTTTGAAATGGTTTCAGAGATGCTGCAAACCAAATTTTTTTACCTGAGAAGAACATGTAAAAAGGGGTCTTAAATTTTCTGGCAACTCTGTAGATCTCCAATGTCTGTCACTCATATGTGTTGATTGAATCCACATCTGTTTGTAAAATCAGAAAGGACTCGCATTTGTTGCATGGAGTAAATTTGAGACCATGAATTCTTCATCAGATACTTCACACATTGTTCTGCAATTTTCAGGAAGCTCCTTCAAATGCTTGATTTTTTCTCCAAGGTTATATATAGTACAACATTTTCTCAAATCATTATTGCAACAAAGAAAAGAAAAGAAAAGAAAAGAACCAAAAGCTTCCATGGAGGAAACAATGCCCATGAGTTGAAGTTGAACTACGGTATTGCAACTCTCTCTAGCAATCTGAAACAGGGTTTCTCACTGGGGGGAAGGAATCAAAGCATCTGTACAAATCTAGGGTTTCATCATCTGTACACAAAATTGCTTTTGGATTTTTTCTTTTGGGCTGCGTTGCTTCAGGATCCAAAACTCCAGAACAATTGGGATTTGGATGTGGTGAATGCAGAAGAAGGAGAAGAAGATTCAGTTGTTTTTTCAGACGCTAAACATGATGCAAACTTGTGGAAGACTAGTACTACTGTCTTCATTGGAAAAAGGAAAAAGCTGAAGACGTGATAGCTGATGAATGGAAGAAGAAGACGAAGACGAAAAGCCATGGCCCTCTCGTCGTGTGCTTTTTAATGGGAAGAAGAATCGTGATTCTATTTGGATTCACAGATTTCGTCGTTTTGAGGTGCAGGATTTTCTAGAAAGTCTGGTGGTGAGATCAAATGCGAACAATTTCATTTCTTTCAACGAGAGCTTGCGGTCTGTGGACTTTAGACAAAAGGATTTGGAGGAAGACAGCAACAAGAACAAGAACAAGGAAAGGAGCAGAAGTAGTTGAAGGGAAAAAAGAAAGGAGGAGAAGGGAACAACAGTTCAAGATTGCGTGCTGCTCTTGTGGCGATGGCCTGCTGCTCGACCGTTTCTTTCCTGGTGGTCCCTCACTACTACTGCTGCTCCTCCAGTCGACTGACTTGCAACTTTGCCTGCTCCTCCTACTGCTCTTCTGTCGCGTCCTCGTACACTCTCTGACTCTAGCGTCTTTCGCGCTGCTTTTGTTTTGGTTTTCAGTCTCGGGTTTTTTGTTTTCTTTTTTTTCGTTTTGGTATACACGCTTCTGGTACCTACGCATATCTTCTCCGATTCATCAAGCATTGCCGCAAGATGGAACGCATGTATGCTGCAAGGCGTATTATCGTATCCTCCTCGCCTGGAGTATGAAACCTTTTCTCGGCAAGAGTGTTTCTAGAGGCAAAGGAGAAGAGAAAACAAAAAATTTGATCAGGAGCTCTGGCAGTGCCCCGAAAGAATTTTCCATCTCGGCAACAACCTAAGAGTCTCTCAGTTGATCATAAACCTACCTGCCTCTTCTTCTTGATTGGAAAACTGATGTCTGCTGTTGTCAGTAGCAAGATACATACATACACATGAGCCCGTGAAGAGTGAAGCTTCTTCTCGAGAGTTTTGATTCTCACTCAGTAGTTCTCTTGCTACCAGTTTGTTAAACTGTAGCTGGACTACTAGTCTTGATAGCACTCCAGAGTGTCTTTCTTTCCATTTTAGCAGCTGTGCTCTTGGCAAGCCTTTTACTGGGGCAAAGTGTGAATGCCAAATTGAGAAATTCTTCCAGTGCTGACATTGTGCAGGTCACAGGCATACTATCATGCATCAAGGAACCACCCATCAAGCATATTGATCTCCGATTATGAACAAAGACATCACCCTCTCACATCAGGTCTGCTCTTTGCATCAGTTTGACATTGTAGTTGTCTAATAGTAAGAGAAGATTGATGAGATGATCATTACTCCCACCAAAACATTTCTAAGGCAAATATATATGCACCACTGCTGCCGCCAAACTCAATGCAACTGCATCTAGGAGTTTCTTAGTTTTGTTAATGCTTTGAATGCAGTTGTACCGGAGAAACGAGATCTAAGAACCAAAGCAGGCCTGTGGGACTCCATAAGATCAGGGTGAGAGAGTCATCACACTCACCCAACTATTTGTGCATCTTTTCACAGGTTTCTTCATTTTGTGGCATTCCCCAGTTTCCCCCTTTGCATACTTCTGATATTATTATCTTGTGCAGCATACTCATTCCTCCTCTTCACATGTTCCCACTCAGTTACAAGAGTTGCTGTGAATCAAGTGAAGGTCTGGAGAATGTTATTAACCTTGATACGCAACTGCTGCTGCTTCTGTAGTTAACTTTTTGCAGGCAACTGTTGGAGCTTTTGGTAGATTTTAAAGGTAACGTGCATGCTCGTGCAGCTTGTTGAAGACCAGTCCAACAGCAGTGACAGAGCCAGAGATAAAAGATGGTGAGATTGAGTTGGAGGATGAGGTGGTGGTGGTTGAGAAGGTACAAACTGATGGCACTATTGAGAAGATCATCTTTGCTTCCAGTGGTGAGGTTGATGTGTATGAGCTTGAGCTCCTTTGTGATAAGGTAATTCAACTGGCAGCAGTCTCACTTGTCTGGCTCTTTTGCTTTTTGTGTGGGTTTTGGAATTGGTTCATGAGGAAGTTCACTTTCAACATCTATTACATTTCCTGGCATGCCGTAAAGTGTGGAAGGTGGGGCAGGTAGGCTGGCCAAGGAGGCCACTATCGAAGGTTGCAGCAGCTCTGAAAAACAGTTACATGGTGGCATCTTTGCACCTTCATAGGCAACCACCCTCTACAGGCAATCTATTTATCCACATTGATCTGTCTTGTCTGGATGAAACTTGGTGTCTTTGGCAATTGTTGTGCTGTCATTACTGCTTCTCTGGATAAATCAAAGTTGTGACAGGGACTTCGCTCATGTGACAGGGAATAACTCAGAATTGTGTGTGTTGGTGAGGAACAGATGGTGATATACCAGCACCAGAAAAGTGTGAACTGATAGGCATGGCCCGTGCAACATCTGACCATGCCTTCAATGCCACCATTTGGGATGTCCTTGTTGATCCTTTATACCAGGTAAATTATGTTGACCTTGTCATTGGGGTTCATATTAGAGGAGTCCTTAGGAAGCTGATAAATTGTTTTGCAAGTCATGTACTTCTTATAGTGCACCCCTGCTAATCAAAGTGTGGTGTAAAGTGGTTGTGTACATGAATGAACCACTGACTGTGAGATCACACACCCAAGAATGGGCACTTGATCAAAGCTTTGTGTTTCTGCAGATCATAATCCTGCCAGCTCATCTACATTAAGATAACTGAACTCATTCAATGCAGGGACAAGGACTAGGAAAGGCGTTAGTAGAGCAGATGGTACGCACATTGCTGAGAAGAGATATTGGCAACATCACCCTCTTTGCAGATGCTCAAGGTCTTGACATCATCTGTTTCCATTGCTAGCAGCAGACCAGAGGACTCACTTTAAATTCACTGTCATGAAGCATTACAAAGGAAGTCTTTGGGATTAACTAGGGTCATTAGGTTTTGTTGCCGGTCAAAATCTACCAGTTATTCTTGGTTTCTAGGGATGATTGCAGCCATCAACTACCTGGAAAGAAAGTTGTAAGCTCACACTTCTAACTTCAAGGTGGATGGTGTATTGATGCAGTGGTTGACTTCTACAGAGGATTGGGTTTCGAATCAGATCCAGAAGGCATCAAGGGCATGTTCTGGTATCCACGATATTAGGAGGCTCAATGAACTTATGGCAGGTATTGTATTTTTAGTCATCAACCCACATCCAGGCAGTTGTCTTCTTTTTGGGCAATGGTTATAGCTAGCTCATTTCCTGGCCTTTGATAATCTGAAAGGTTTACCCAACCCTAATTTTTGCCATTGATCAACTAGAGTACGATGGTCACTTTGTCGTTGTTTGATCTTTCTAGTTCTATGAGTCCAATTCTGATGCAATTTGCCAGTTCAAAATTCATGATGGAGCCATCTAAAGAGCTATTCTTCTGTGATCAACAGAAGCAAGTCTCCTGTCATGTCTCAATTATTAATAATAATTAACTTGGAAAATAAGTTCATCCGAAAGGACTACTATTGGGATCATTTACATATCAACCCAAATTTAAAATTGCATGGAACTTCAAACCATTACATTCAATATAAGAGCATACTTTCCATGGCATTGCAAATTTGATAAGGAAAGCTGAAAAAATGGGAGGAGTTAGGTGATGCTAGTTCCAGGATGTTGTTTTGGACGGATTTTTGCAACTTAGCAATTTTATTTTTTCAGAAATTTTTAAAAACATGAAATCTTTTGTGAATTTTAGTGAATTTTTTTTCCACTTTTCAAAATAAATAAATTAGCCACATCTAGACTTATGTACTTCCTAGGTTGTCACTTGTAGGAGCACTTTTGAAAAAATGTTACATCCCACCTAGGACATGTGCCATTTAATGCTAATCAATGTGCCAAAGGAACTACTTGACAAATGTGGGAAAAAAAAACCATGGTTAGTTACATTAAAAGGAAAAAATATGATATGATCCTTATTGTCATAAAAAGACATAAAGAAGAAAATGTCATCTTATTGGTCGATAGGAATAAGGAGTGAAATTGCAAATTATGTTAATAAAAGTGTTTTGGTGATGTTAGGATTTCTTTTATTTTAATTCAATTAATTGTATTATCTTATGGTTGTTATTTATAATGTCAATACAATGAATGAATATTGTTGGCATTATGATTGTGCCTTATTTTGTATCAAACAATTGTATGATTATATTACGAAAAAAATTAAGCAAGTAATTGGCATAATGCCATGGGTTGTTGATTGGGATTTATTTGTGTATATCATTAAGGCTTTTAGGATGTTGAGCACCATTAGTAATGATATTAATAATCGTTTATGAGGATTTATGGGCTTTAGATACTTGAACAAAGGGACCTTATGACATTTATGGTTGAAAGTTATTTGTGTGCAACCTATGTACATGCAACTAAATTCATTTTTTATAATGATTTTTTTTTTGTAAAGTATGTGATAAATAGGTTCAAATTTTTTTTTTGAAAAAAAATAGCCTTCGAGAATATAATAATCTTAATGTCCTCAAAAGTAAAGGAGCAAATAAATTTTGAATATACACCAAAAGTATTTCATTTACGAATTTATTATTTAATAAATAGGGTTACTTTTGGTTTTTTTTAAAAACTTATTTGCCCTTTTACTTTCAAGGATGTAAAATAATACATATTCTTGAAGTTGATTATTACAAAGAGTAGAAATTTTTTTGGATTCATTTTTTGTGTTCATTCGCTTAGATTCTATCGTAATTTTATCTTCAATTTCATAACCGTATATCTAATATTTAGATTTTAAAAAAAACTAATAGTGTTCTATAACTCCATAAGACATTCAAAATAACATATAAGATTTTCAATAAAAACTTAAAGAATCAAAGTTATATTGAAAAGTTGTTTATGATATTTATGATTTTTACTCATTTGCAAAGTAGTTAAAGTTTGGATCACAAGTTTTACATTATTAAACAATTGAATTAAATGTAACTATTTAAAATTTTGTGTATTTAAGTATGAAGGCCCATGTGACCCAATTTTTGTGTTATATGTGTTATTTTGGTTTTAGTTTATCATTTAATTTGCCCATATTTCATGTGTAATCAAAGTTTAAAGTGTTAACTTTTTATTTTTATTCCATTAAATTTTTATGTCAAATTTAACATGGTTCTTGTTTAGTTTTATACCATTGTTGATATTGGATGTTTTGTTGTATGTATTTTTTTATTGTTAAATTAACCAATTAATTCATCCTTGAAATGCCAAAATACATTAATTCATTAATTACTTTGTTAATCAATTTTTTAAATCAAAATGCGATTAATTAATTAATTAATCAATTTTATTTTTTCCAAACACATTTCCACCAATTATTTACAAGAATTAAGATCTCTTATTTTTAAAATCATCAATGGTTAACTTAAGCTTGTTATTTTCATGTTACATCTCATGCAACCTATGCAAATCCTCTTTTTTTAATTATCATTTTCGTCGTTTAAAACTAATTAGCATTTACATTATAAACATTTAGTTTTTCTTTTATTTCATAGAATTGTTCTTGGAAAATCATAATGTTTTGACATTGTTTTTAATTTATATCTAGATTTATTGTTTTTACATGTGATTAATTTACATGTCCTTTCATTTTCCTATAGTTTTTCATAATATTATTTTAATTGTTTAAGTTTATTATTATAATGTTGAACTTCTTCCATGTTATGCCCAACATTTGTTTGTTGTTATTTTTACAGCACATATTGAAATTACAAAGGAACCCTTTGAGTGAACTTAAAATGAAAGACGTGATATCAAATGGAATTTTTATAAAATCAATAGTTGAACAAATACAACACCACTCCTTGTGTAACAATAAATGCTAATAATTGATGAGCCAATAATTGAAAATAGAAGTGAAACGTGCATTGAAAAATATCTTACTACACATCGCATTCTTTATCACCATTTTTGCATATGCTAATGATTGGGGGTGCATGTTGGTGAGGACTAATGAAATTTTCATTAAACCTTCCTTGTATGCATCGAATCAAGTTTTTTTGAAATGATTTAGAAGATATCATGGAAGTGGTTTACAAAAGATGCCACCATATACATAGAAATAACATTTATATTATTAGAATTTATCAAACACATTTCATCATATTAAACTATATCAATGATTGAAATAATTTTGATATGCATATGTGGGTGTTCATGTGTGAAAAAACTATTATTTTATAACAAGTTTTGAAAGAAATGAAAAATGTTCATTAGAAGAAAAATAAAGTTAATATGATTATTTGATTCATCATGAATTAGTTCATTAACTTTTTTCATCTCATCCAAATTTTTCACCACAAAGTTATTAGCCATATTGATTATGTGAAAGGTTTTTCATGGACATAATGGTAATATGATATATTAGTTTGAAGTAATCTTTTAGGTAGATTTATAGGTCCAAAACATATTCCCCCTTATTCATTGTAATATATTTTACATTCACTCATTTTTTTCCCCTAGGAATCATAACAAACACAAGTATTTCACTTGTTAAATTACCCTGCATTTTGAGTAAAATGGTTTGTGAGAAAAAATACTAAAATATAATAATAAACATTAAAAGACAAACAAGTAAACAAAAAGAAAAAAGAAATAAACAAACATACTACCAAAAATGAATTAATGAACATTCAAAAAAAAAAATCAAATGGAAACATAAATAAACAAATAGTGAAAAATGAGATAAAAACACGTGAACAAAGTCAAAAAGTTAGGGGAAATGCATGAAATGACCATATGTGAAATGATTAAATGTTCGTTAACGAACACATTGTGTGTTATTCTTATGTTATTTGAAACTATAGTGTAAAAATAGAAGGCTAGTTCAAAAATAGTTAAATTCTCAGAATTGGACGAAATCAAAGGGGTGTCAAGGAATTAAAAATTACAGTTGTGTATTTTGAACAAGAATTAAAACAATTATGAACTTTGAAAAAAAATTAACATGGTTTTTTCAAAAAATGAATAATTCGAAAAAAATAATTTGAACATATTATTTCATGTGATGTTATTATTCATTGGAGAACAGCCATCAAAAGAAACATTTATGGACTATATTGACAAAATTGAAGTACATGACCTCATGAAATTTTTTTTAGATTTTCCATTAGTTCGTACACGTGAACGGTTGAACTAATATTCATTTATAAGGTTTTGAATTTTTTAAACAAAATTTCAATCTGATAACTGTCATGTTTTTTGAAAGTTTGATGACTTTCTTTTCTAGACATTTAAAAAGCTTATGCATCTTTCAAGAAAAAGATTTGTGATTTTCCATAATTTATTTAAACTTCACGTGTTAAAATCATGATATTGAGAATTCAAACTCAACTAGTTAGGTTTCATTAGTTACTGGAGTAAGAAAATAATTAGGTTACTTTCACAAGGTTGAATTATTTTCTTTACTTATATTAGTTTGGTTATTTGTGGTTTGGTCTTTTAGTTAAATACCTTGGTGTTGATGGTTTGGTTCCCTTTTTTTCATTGCACAAGTTTATGTATTTCATGTGACAAAAACCTTGAGAAGTTCTTGATGTTATGTTTCATGTTGTGAACATCATGTTTTAGTTTCCTTTCAATAATGATTTATGTTTGCACTTAAGTAGATCTCCTATTTGTTAACATGGTATCAAAGTTTAGGTTGTTGAATGAAAAAGTTGAAAAAGATCTAGAGTTAGAAAGTTTTTAAAACTAAAACTTGAAAGTCTCTAGTAATATCATAGGAGTTTGTCAAGTGCAAAAAAGAAACAGGGACATGAAAGAATATGAAGAAAAATAAAATAAAAGAAAAGAAGTGAGAGGAGATTAACATATTAAGGGCTGTGGAAGTCAGATCTTTAAATCTAGATCTACTGTGAAAAGATCTTGAAGTGAAACTTTGGGAGATTATAAAAGACTATAGGACGTTTCTATTCTAAAATTTTCAAAAAAAAAATATACGTTTTGTGAGAGTTATGAACTTTTGAAAACTTTGTGTTAGATCTGGTTTTTTGGTCATATCTCCTTTGTTTGAACATTTTTGGATCTGCAGCTTTGGGATCTTATAGATCATAAAGAGTATATATGTGAAAGAAATTTCATGTCATTTGGATCTGTATTGAGAGGGATCCAAGCATTTAAAGTTTCAATTTCAGTTTTGAAGTTAGTTTCTTTTGAAAGTGATAACATTTTGTAGTCATCATCAATAGAGTTGAAATTTTGAATAGATATAGAAGACATATATCTAATGTGTCTCTCAAAATCTCAAGGAGTTTAGAGTTGTTGAGAACGAGTTGTAAGTCATTTTGTGTTCAAGTCACAGTTTGAGGTGATTTCAAAAAAGTAGCAAGATCTCTCATTTTATGAAGTTAAATGAACTGAAATTTTGAGAAATGGTAGTAGACATAGTTATTCATGTTTCACCAAAATTTCAGATTGATTCAAGGTCATATGTGAATGGTGCAGCTTTGCAAAGTTGCTGTGATAGAAGTTTGTTTTGAGAAGACATCAAAACAAATTTTTGAAGTGTAGCAAATACAACTTGGGACAACTTGAAGGAAGGAGTTTGAGATTGGGAAGCGCAAATACATTATCAAAACCTTCATACAAAAGTGTGGTATGTAATCATGTATTTGATACCATATGAAATATTATACGAAATATGTACATATACGTAAAACCCATGTATAATATAGAAATTTGTATAATACTCAAGACATACATACATATGCAAGGTCCATCTTGTTCAACCCTAACCCTAACCCTAATCCTAGAAACCCAAGGAAGGAATTAAAATCATTTATGAAACCCCAAGAAGACATTGAGTGTTGCCTTGAAAGATGATAGACAGTCTTTCTCAAATTATAATTGAAAAATTAGACAAGAACAATTTTCAAATGTGAAAATTTAGGATTATGAATTTGTTGATGGGGAAAGTCTATTGAGAATTCATAACTGGTGATGAGAAAGAACCTTATTTTCAAGGAAATCTCACACAACAACAAATTCAAGCCAATAAAATTTGGCATGAAAAAGCAAGGAAAGTCTTGTATTAGCTTTCTGTGAGTGTGTCTGATTTTATGATTGTGCATATTCAAGATGCAAAATCACCCAAGCAAGCTTGGGATACATTGGTGAAGATGTATAACACTAATACACAAGCTCGCAAAATGCAGCTTAAACAAGAATTGCATAATCTATAAAAAAACAAAATGAACATTAGTGACTATTCTACAAAGGTGAAAAACCTTGCATATGCTCTTGCATCTATAAGAGCCCATGTAGATGATGAAGATCTAGTGGTCGTAACCTTGAATGGACTTGGAAAAGACTATAGCCAGTTTCGTACTTCAATTGCAGTTCGAGAAACATTTTTCAATTTCCAAGACTTAATAACACTACTTATAAGTGAAAAGATGAGAATTGTTGGTACTTCGTCCAATGGAGGATCACAAGAAAGTGTTTTCTATTCAAATACTAATAAAGGTAGAGGGAAAGGTGGTAAAACCTCATTTCAAAGTTGACACAGAAACTTGCATGGTGGACATCATCAATATGAAGGTCAAGCTCATGGAGGTGAACAAATAAACTTTGGAGGAAGAGGAAGTCGAGGAAGTCGTGGAGGTCGTGGTGGAAGTCACCGAGGTCAATAACCAAAATAGCGATTCAAATTGTTACTACTACAGGAAACTTGGGCACACGATAAATAACTATTATCAAAGGGAGCATGATGCACGAAATGAAAAATTACAACAAGGGAATTATGCATCAACTAGCAATCAAGGTGATGAACAATTGTTTGTGATGCATCACATGGCAAATTTAATGATAGGAGGTGTGTCAGATAACAATGTTTGGTATGTGGATTTTGGAGCTTCAAACCACATAACTAGTCATGGAGAATGGTTTAGAAACACAAAGGATTTGAAGACACTAGGATTTGTGGAAATTGGTGATGACACTCACATCCCATCACATAAATTAACAAGGTGCCATTGTCCATGCAAGATGGGCAAACAAAGTACTTGAAAGATATATTTCATGTTTCAACCATAACAAAAAATTTGGTCATCGTAAGTGAAATGGTGGAACAAGGTTTACATGTGACATTCAACCCAAATGGATGTTTTGTGGAAGACATGAAAAACCAAGGCAAATTGATTGCAAAAGGGGAAAGGAATGGACGAATGTTCACCTTGGATG
>Ga0116231_10005037_pt1 | contig 26333 bp, 20 predicted proteins | sample S1TSphgellanicum_2_FD_89695 | JGI IMG/M metagenome (GOLD analysis project Ga0116231, IMG submission 89695) | Host-associated microbial communities from peat moss isolated from Minnesota, USA - S1T2_Fd - Sphagnum magellanicum MG | ecosystem: Host-associated > Plants > Peat moss > Unclassified... | reverse complement strand
TGTCCTCTCTCCTCCTCTTTTCTCGTCTCTTCCTTCCCCCCCCCCCCCCCCCCCCCCCCCCCCCCCCCCCCCCCCCCGCCTCTTCCCGATAGTGTTTTTTTTTTTTTTTTTTTTAAGGAATTTTTGTTTGTAGCCAAAGTGGCGATATTCCATAAGAAGATGTAGAAAAAGTGACTATCATCCCTACGAAAATTTAGCCAATATCTGGTTATAAACTAAATATGCAATAAAATTTATTAATGATTCTTCTATATTTTTGGTTACACACAGAAAACCAAATATAGAAATCTGGCGTTTTTTACTCTTTTTTTCCCTCACTTTTGGCGATTGAAAACCTCCAAAATCACTCAATTTTCGAAATTTTGAGATTTAATTTCGCTTTTTGGAAAAGTTTCGCCAATAAAATAAAACACAGCTCCTCGACCAATTCTCTCGTCGCCCCCCGTTCTCTGCCCGAACTGTTGCTGCCCGTCGTCTCTCTCGCTTCGCTCCCCCTCCGCCTCCCCCCTGCCCCCGCCCATTCCTGGACCTCTCTCTGCTCTCTGCTGCACTGCACACGCAGAAGAACGACATCCACTTCTTTGCTCTACTCTTCGCCTTTCCCGTTCACGTTCCCGTTGCAAGGCTTGTGAGCAAGAAAGAAAACAGGACAGAAGAGTAGCAGCGAGATGGCGTCTGTGTCGGCCGTGAGTGTAACCGTGACCGCCTGTGTGGTCCCTGTTGCAGCACAAGTCTCTGGAACCAAGTCGACTACTTTGTCGTCCGGGAAAAGTTTGGCCCTGGCTTCTTCTTCTCCAAGTAAAAGCTTCGCCTCTAAGCTTAATGTGACTAACAAGAGCAGAGTAACCATGAGGTTTGTGTTTCTTTCCTTGGTATTTCTCTCTTTCTCTCTTTTTTTCCCGTTTTTGTCTATCAATCTGCCTTCCTTTGCTCTCGTTTTTCTTCTTCTGTTTGCTTTGTGCATTAGGGATTGATTGTTCCTCTGTTCGACTGATGAAATGCGAACCGTATGAGATTCTTTGATACGATGCTTCTAGTTCAAGTGTACATTTTCACCATGCTTCGGCTGCGCACAGTTCTTCATGTTTATGTATTTGTGATGATGATTCCCTAACTCGTGTTCTTGTGAACTCGAAAGTCGCGTTAGGATTGCGATTGTTGGGAAATTCTTTGTCGAAATATAGTTCCAAACAGTCGGATATGGATTGCTGCCACACACATTTTGTCTTGTCTAAAGAATATTTGCCTCTGATCGGACTGCACTTTAAGTTTGACCTGCAAAGCCTTTCGTACAAGTATTGAGGATGCAACCTCTTCCTCAAGAATCCAGTTACCACACAAGTAGTTCAAAGGCTAGTGCAAAGCTCTAGTCTTTCCCTACAATTTTCTTCACAATGACTTTGCATTGGTTCTGCAAATCTTGCTCCCATGTGGTGTGATTGACGCACAGTACAAGCAGGTGTTATGCACACACATCAGATAGGTGTGTCGCCAGTGAATTGCAATTCCAGTTCTGAAGGCTTGTCTCTCACATGCCGAGTTGGTTGCATCTGGCTATCCACCAGCAACTTTTCTGAGCTCTGTTCTCAGCTGTCTCTTGCTGATTCAGTCAGTGGATCCGTGACAAAAGTGTTTTGAACTTGTTGTAAGACTGGACCACTTAGAGATGTGTGGCTGGGTTAAGGGTTCTCCAGCTCATCAATGTGAAGATCACAAAGTGTAGGAGAAGTAAACTAAGCCCAGTAGAGTGAGAACCCTATTTGGCTCTTGGTTTTAAGCATGCAATCTGCGGGATGTAGTGTATCCCCTGTGGATTCCCTGACCTCTCTATTACTGGATTCAATTGAATGTGCAGTGCCTCACAGAAGGAGCAAAACATTGCAGGGCTAACAGGTTTGGCTCTGCTAGCAGCAGCTGTGGTTCCAGAGATTGCTGAGGCTGCCCAACCAGGTGTTTCTGCCTCTCTAAAAAACTTGCTCTTCAGCATTGTTGCTGGAGGAGTAGTGCTTGTTGCAATTGGAGGTGCTGTTGCAGGAGTGTCCACCTTTGACCCTGTGAAAAGACGTTGAGAAAGCAGTGCCAGATGTAAAACAGCAACTGGTTCTGGAAATCTGAAGGCTTTCTGGATTGTTCACTCCATGTGTATGTTGTATGTAATATTCAGGCCCTTGACCTCTCACCATATTGTAAGTGTATGATTCAAATGTATCGAGCACATTTCAGATCTCTGTTTTACTTTCTTGTCTCATGTTTTTCTCTTTGAAGTTTGGATTTGGAAACCTCACACTACTTTTACATCAGTACTTATATAGCAATCAACTGCTTGCAATCACTCTTCGCATTTTTCTATCATCTGTGGGTGGTTACCAAATTCTTTGATGTGTACATGATATTGCAGTGAACTGTCATCATTCTTATGTTGAATGAACAGAGATTGCTTGTGGGTGCAGTAAACTTTCTTTTTATCTCCTCATCATATCATAAACAACAGCTCCTGTCGGTGAGCAAAATGAGACTAGAGTTTTGCTGATTTCAGATGATTGTGAGTACTAGAAACTTGCTAATTTGTGTCTTTGTGCAACCACAACTGGTTTGTATGGTTTATGGATATGTGATCTTAGTTCATAGTGATGATACTCTTGCCTACTATGCAGGGTAGATGCTATGGTTCTCCTTATCTTCATTCGCCTTGAACTCCAGCTGCACCCCACCATGACACCATGTTTCTATGTTCTAATCCAAGGGGTTGTGTTTTACCCCTTTAAAAGGTGTGAAAATATTGTAAGCTATTTGAACAGAAATTTTTTGTCACCTGAATATCTAGCCCATAAAGCTTAAAAACTTCCACAATTATGATCAACTCAAAAGAATTATGTATGGGCTTTGATCACTTAGCCATGGAGAAACTAATTTGTGGGTTAAGGTGGCGGTAATACCTCTTTTAGGAGCTTATTAGGATCCCATGGTGTATCTTCTTCAAATACCTATGGAGCAATCAATATAAGTAGAATTATTTTTTTCATGATCAAACCCAATTGTTTTGCACAAATTACAAATCATATCACATTATGAATTCATGGATCAGAAAACACCAACTTGTTGGCACAAATGTCATTGCAAAAGAAAGAGAATCTAGGAAAGGAAGGCATTGAAAATTACTTGAGAAGCTGGTGTAAGCAAAGCTATGAGCGGTCGAAGATCAATACCTCCCTCCTATTACATGAATCAACCACCATATCAATGGGACAAGAGAAATAGATAATCTACCATTGACACAAAAAACAAAGGAAAACAAAAGTTACAAGATCTTGAGAAGACTTTTGGATAGTAGAATCTTTAGAAATTTGTCTATAGTACCCAACTATTGGTTGTTGATCTACCTCTTCTACTCAATGGGTGAAATGCAAACGACACGAACGCAACATGATCAACACATGATCAATGTTAGCACAAACAAATTTATGGATTTTTTTTAAATAAATAAATATCCCAAGGAACAATAAGGATGTTGTGGACTACAGTATATTGAATTTTTTTTCAATGTGGTCAAGTTGAGGAAATAATAAATGGATTTGAGTTGAAAACTCACGAAGGTTAGGGGGAGCAAATAGGGCATCTTGCTATCGAGCTCCTTCATTGTTTGCATTTTTAATGTCATCACCTTGGGTGGATCTGCAACCTATGTTAATTGAGTTTTTCAATGATTGTCCACATTGTCCATATAGATTGCAATCACACCTTCCATGTTACACTCAACTAACAAGGGTCCTTCAAGCATGGTAGAATCTAAAAATTTCATCTATCAACTTTCAACCATATGTGCAATGTTGAAAGAACAAAACAAAGTACCTCTACTAAACCATCACACCCATATTCTAGCTCGGGTATTTCTTGAGTGTCTGCAAAAATTAATCCCAATAAGAGGAAAAAAGTACACAAATTGAAAACTTAAAAATATTAGATCATCAACAAAAACAAAAAAATTTAATGAGAACATGAGGTGGTGCAATTAAGAACCTTGGCTCTCTTTTGAAAGTTGACACATAAAGTGAGAAGAAATAAAATCGATGAAGATGGAAAGAATGTGAGAACAAAAGTCATTGCAAAACTAAAACAACACCCTAATAGGGTACTTACTTACTTGTAGTAAAATAGATTTAGAACCAATTTGTAAAGCAATATGGTCGGGTGACAAGTGAAAGCAAAATTGTGATTTTTTTCTTTTTGATTGCAAAACAACATAGAAGAAATGTACTTCTAAGAATTTTCTTCTCGTGGCCAATTGGCATTAAACCCCTGACCCAATTTGGACGAACCAAAAAGAGAGAAAGAGGAAGAGAAAGAGATATGAGGTCGGGCGCCTTCCTCCTTGTGCTCCCAAGAAAAACCAATTTTGAGGTGCATAAGTGTGAAGGAGTGTTGATTGACATAAACTTCCCTATTGTAATCATATATACACAAACATCACTAGCATCAAAGAAACAATCCAAAAAACATAAAACTTGTGTTATGAAGCACACCATCTTCTTCATCATGTTTCGTGCGATTGGGACCCACTTGTTTATGCTCCCTAAACAAATACATTTCAAAGCAAAATGTGTCTGAATTTGATTGTCACATCATTTATTCTTCCTTCATTTGCTCACACCATGAGGAAAAGCATGTGAATGTTGGTTTTGTTTTAGCCATCAATATCATGTCAATCTCCTAGTGTTTTGAAGAGTTTCATGAATGAATGACATGCCTTGAACAACCTTCCCTTATGGGAAGTTCAAGGGAGACAAATGCAAGTTTTGACCATGATTTCCTATTTCACCCACTAGACCTAAAGTTGGAAATTGTAATGCAAAAACATGATGTCAAGAACCAAAACCCGTATTGGCGAGCATTGCAAGTTGAAACCCTATAGCCTATGTCATTGGGTTGTTGGTTTGCATCCCATCCAACCTTGGACATTGGATGCAAGTTCTCCTACATCAAATATGAAAGATTTTAGGAAGAACATACAATGTCACTTAGTAAATTTATCAAAATGTTTTTAAAAGATTGCAATATGGATGATTCTTGTATCTCTCAAAAAAACCATAGAAAATGTGTTTTAGGTGAAAAATTACTTGGAATAAACGCAACTTAACATAACATCCAATGTTTTTTCAAAGCAAGTGCTCAAAAATTGCAAGAAATATACCCAAAAGGATAGGGATTGTGAAAATTATTAGGTTTCAGCATGGCAATTTCTAAAACAACTATACAACAAAAGCCAATTCATTGAGGTGCAATATGATTTGAAATCTACATAGTCATTTGTATGTGACTATTTACTTCATTCAACGTTAACATGTAAATTCAAAACACTTCATCAAAATGTAAACTAGCTCACCATTGAATTTGACAATTCGAGAGATTGTGAGCTTTTGGTTGATGATGAAGATGGGTATGATGAGCGCAAGGACTTGATGTATTTGTCCACTGAACGACGAGGGCTTTGTTGCATTATGAGGAACATAAGGATTAGGAGTTAAATTATGCACACTACTTGTGCAAAGGTCTAACTTGTTCTTGATCCCTACTTGTGCTTCCTTCCCCCTTTTTTCCTCACACACAACTAAGTCATTCCTTGGTAAAAGAGGAGATGAGGTATTTCATGATTCCTTGAGTTTTGTGGGGGGAGCAGCTTGAATTTAGCCCCACTTATTTTGACATGACTAATTTGTAACAGTCCAGGCAACTGCCAAGCCCTAATATGATTTTTAAATTTTTTTTTAATATTATGAAATTTATTTTCACTTAGATTGCAAGAAAAAATTTTATGGGTCTAAGTGTAGATTCAATTATCAAAACTAGTGTAGCCTATGCCATTGACCTAAATGTGAACACATTCTTTAATTTTCACATTTTCAGAATTGAAAATTTCCAAATTCTGCAATGTGAACACATTGAGAGCTCAACTGATTTTCCCTTCCAAACCCAATTTTGGCAATTTGTTTAAATTTTCAGCAACAACAAAATCCACTCAAAATTCAATATCTTCCACACCTAAGCTCTAATTTTTTTGAAAGAGATTATATTAAATTTGACTCACCAAGGGCTTTCCAACACCAACAAGAATACTTCCAAATTCCAATTTACAGTTTTCATTTTTTATTTTATTTTAATTATCATTGAGAAAATGGTTCAATAATCAATAGCTTCCACACCATAGCTCCAAACAGTCTCAAACCAAGTCAGTGCACCCCCTACTCATTGAGAGCTTTCCCAAGATACCAAGAGTGTGGCATGAAACCTCGTGGTTTGGGAGATCTCAGCATGACAAACAAAACAAGACTACTTGCTTCATAGAGAGATTTTCAAATGGATGGCACAATAGTTTCAATCCTCCAATTTGGTTCAGGCCACATGAAAATCTCATCATCAAATCATCCAACTCACAGTTAAATTTGTGGGGTTTACAATTAAGTTGGATGATCACATCCAATGGCATTCACATATCAAACCCTTGAAATTTTGGTATTAAGCACATTTCCTATTGACCTACAAATAGGAGCATTAAATTAAATTTCTAATCTATTAGATGTTCAAATGGGACATCTAAACAAAACAAAATAAAATTGATGTCCTCAAAGGAATTCATTCTTTGAATAAGCCAAGTCATCAAAAGAGTTATGAGCATAAGATGATACCTAACACACTTGTCAAATTTGAAAAAAAATTAATTGGGTGTCCAAATATTTTTAATGTCAAATGTTACAAATTAAAATTTAGAAATGACAATATGTTTTTCCAACTAGTGCTTAAATCTCAAAATACTTGAGCATGATATTTTTTTAATTATGGATATTGTTGCCCATCTTAGATTATCTATATCACCGAAACTTGGTTCATCAATGTGTGGACAACTTCTTAATTACACACCAAAGAGTGCATGTTTCTCCCATGGGTTGCGCAAGGGGACCATTTGGTCATGACCGTCTTAGAGGGTAATCAACATTTTCACTTGTTCCCTTCAACCTTTCATATACAACTCCACCAAAAAAGAAAAAGCTCTAGTTTATTCAAATTGAAACTTGAGTTTTTTTTATTAAGTCTTCCAAAGGCTAGGAAAAGATTATTGATGTGAATGTGAAATTTTGTAAGCACACTTCTATAGGGTCAAAAGGAACCACCTAGCAAAAGATTTTTTCAACAATTTTGTTTTTTAACCCATTAATTTTTTTAAGAAATTGCACTTCATCTTGTCAACAACATCTCTTTACATGTGGTCCCCTTGCAACCATATTGGCTGAATAGCCATTTAATCATATTTAGTTGGCAAATTATTATTTTCAAAAGTCCCTAAAATCTAAAATGGATGCATCCCTAAAGGAATTCGTGGATATGGACTATAATGTTGAGTCCCCTAACAGCATGCTAGCCATTTAGGACTTAAACTTAGTTATCATGAAATTTTTATGTTAAACTAACTTTCACTTAACATTAATTAAGCTTATCATCCATTTAACATGGGGTGCCACCTAGGATGCCACCTAGATTTTCATTTAACACTGACTTAACATCGAGTGTGAATGCACCAATAGAATGGTGAATTTTGGATTGAAGAGGTTGTTGAAGGTGGCTACCAATTTTGGGTATTGATATGAACAAATAAGAGCGACCAAATAAAGGTTACTTAATGAAGTGTCCCTTAGCCAATTGGCACTAGTGGGAGTCATCAAATACATGGGTCAATATGATTGATGGTTTTTAGAGATGAATTAACATGACATTGGGTACTCCATTTCCCAATCCTCATTTGTTTCCCAATCTCATTTCCAACAAACAAAAGTCAGCAAAAGAATTAGGTACACACTCCTGAACAATGAATTACAAATGTGTATTCTTCTTCCCAAGAGCCGACTTAGGGTTGTCTTTTCACCCAACCATAGTTCATTTTGGCCTTGGGTCATCTCTAGGCATCATCAAAACTTTAACCCCCCCCCCCCAAACAAGGAGGAGACACATAAATTGGCATATCCACTAGTATGGTCTTGTGTTGCTTCTGGTTGTTGGACCCGGAGATTGCAGACATGGTTAGCAAGAGACATACCCTAGTACCTAGGCTGGTTAGGCACAGATTAATTATTTTTGAAATTGCCAGTGCTAATCTTGCTTAACAAATTGTCTTTCTCTCTTGCACAGGTAGTGTGGAAGTTTCTGAACCTTCCAACACAATCACCTCCTTTGAAAGAGGCTTGCTTTCATACTACATACATGCAGACAAGACTCGAGCTGAAAATAGGAAGAACAGATTGAAATTCCTATGGGGTTCATAAAGAGGACTGTTACAACAATAGACACACACAAGAGAAGAGAAGAGAAGGAGAGGAGAGGAGAGGAGAGGTAGAGATGACTGTAATCATGGCAAGTGCACATAACCTCATCAGATTCAAGTCTATGAAAGGGATCTGTGAATAATCTTGCAATTAGGAAAGACCCAGCACCTGACACACTGACTGCAAGTGGAAAGGACTGTAATCTATCAGAACCAGTAACTAGTGTCCTGGCTTAGTAGGTGTGAAAGCACCCATTCAATTCAATTTTCAGAGGTAATCAGAATATATATGGATGATAGTGATGTCCAAACCTTGGACTCAAAACTTGCAATGGCAACAAAGAGCCTGTCAGAAACAATACATGAAAGCAGTACCCACTACTATCTATAGCTGTTATGGAACACAAGATGCATATGCAAAAGCTAGATGAAGTTGGAGAGGAAAGTAGTCACTCTGTAAACGGAGATGGAAGCAAACCTCAAGAATAGCGAGGAAGATTTCATAGAACTTTCACAATAATGAAAAGTATCTCAGCAAGAGCTTGCCGCTTTGCTGTAACTCTTTTGAAAAACTGCCTACTGAGCTCTTTGGTTGAACAGAAAACCCAATTTCTGGCTCTATAGAGAAAGCTACATAAGCAAACCTTACAGGATTTGTTGAAGAAATGCCTCAGTTCTGCTGCATGGAAGTTCTTTAAAATAAACTATGAATTCTGGCTGAAAGTCAGAATGTACCCCAAGAATACCTAGCTAGGAGGAGGACTACCTAGATGTAGTTGTCAACAGAGGAACTGGTGAACTATCAGGACCTGGGGTAGAAACTATAGCATGCTGCTTTGTTGTAACCTTTGAAAAATGCATCAATCCAGCTACATGGAAGGGGGGGGCAGACACATGAGCTTGGGGGGAAAAAAAATTGCCAATGTCTGGCTCTGTAGAAAAGGATATGATCAGCAAAGCTTGCAGGCCTTGTTGAAGCTTGTGAAGAAAGAAATACCTAATTCTCGTTGTTGCAGAGGGTAAAGAAAGAAGAGAATTGCTTGCAGACCTCTGCTCAAAACCTGTGAATAAAACCCTAAATCCAGTTCCACCAGGAGAAATATGAGCTTGAAGCGGCGGCAAATATTACATGGGGGGGAAGGGGAGGTTGCATGAACCTCCTGTGTAAAGCAAGTTGGTCATGAGGAGAGGGGATTCAAAAAACAAGCTTTTCGGTGTACACAAATGGAGATCAGAAACTCATCCTCGGTATGGTTGGAAAATTGAATCGAGACCAGATGCTCTGTTTTCCGAGGGCAAGAAGAAGACACAATGCAAAACAGATCCCATGGAAAACGATGATGAAAAGGTACCAAGCTGGAGCCCAGGGGGTCTCGACATTCATGAAGGGATACGGCCACTTATGGCTCAGTCCCATGGTGAAGAGAGTCCACTGGAAGTATGTGTAAGAAGCACTCCAGAGGATGATGTAGCCGGCGCGGAACCAAGGAAATCGGAGGCTGTTTAAGGCGAACTCGGTAAGGAGGAGAAGAGCGTTTCCAGCGTGCATATTCAGATCGATGAAAGTGTGGCCGCTGCTCTTCGGCAGCACGAACGGCACTAGTACACCCCAGTATACCATATCTGTGAGCAACACAGCAGGAAAAACCGCTTGGAAAACCGCTTGCATGACATAGCCAGCAACTCCTGCGACAATAGAAAGATCCAAGTGCAATTCAGACTCACGAACAAAACCACAACATGTGCAATGACAGATCGAGTTCGCAAGCATCTCATACGTCCTGCTAAGTTCGCCTTTGCCCCCACACAACAGATGCTGGAGCTGCTGCTGCTGCTGCTTTTCTAGAGAACCGTAGTACTACGTAACATCGCTGCATCGAGAGAACAGCAGCAAGGCGAGCAAGTCTCTGATGATCCTACAACGCTTGTGTAAGAGAAGAGAGAAACTGCAAAATACCTGCGTTTTCTACCTTCTCTCCTCTTCCTCGAGCAAATGGCAATTGCCCTTTCTCTTGCTGTCGGTGATCCTTGCCGTTCTGCAGAAGGCTTTTGACGCCAGATCTTTGGACAGCGTCATCCTCCTCCTCCCTAAGTATCTTCTGCTCGTCATCGTCGTCGTCTCCGAAATCAGGAGGCACGAGTCTCGCAGGCTTGCGATTGCAGTAGTAGTGTTGGTTCACGAAATGATCAACACTCACTCGTAAGGCCAATGCAAAATACAAGATCAGCAAGGTGAAAGTCCACTGAGTATAGAAGAAGAAAACGTAAACCCCGTCCTTGAAGATATTGTACAGCAACTGCGGCAGCAGATACGCGACAACAAAAGCTCGGAATGCGAGCAGAAGCTCAGCCTTCACGGCTCCTCCGCAGGCCATCCATAACTCCTCCCTGCAAAGATAACCGATAGGCAAAATTCCGACGAGACTTGGATCCTGCAGCTGCTCCAGTCGTGGACCTGACACCTTCCCCCCTTCATAGCGCCATAGAATTGCAATCCCGAGCACCACAAAAGAAGTTACCATGAGAAAACAAACAAAAAACGGCCACAACAACTCCATCTCTTCTCATCCCCCTGCCGCCCTTACGACGCAGGAAAAGAAAGAGAACAAAAACAATCAAAAGATCAGCACCAGCAACGCTCACTCGAGGAAGAGGAAAACGCTCTCCCCAAGAGCGCAGCAACAACACTCGCGCAGTACGCACGTCTCCCCTGTGTGTGTGTCTCTCTCTCCTCTCACTCTCGTCTCATTACGGATGAATAACACCCCTTCCCGGATGATTACGTCCAAGAGAAAGAACAAGAGAGTTTGATTTTAGTCTTAATTCATCCACGATATCCAGCGACGTCGTCGACGTCAAGCTCCAGTCTTGGCCACCTCGCTGCTGTACGCCTGTTCCATCTCCTCTTCAGCAAGCTCCTCTCTCTCTCTCTCTGGGTCTCTGTCTTTCTCTTGTATGGGCAAACACAGACAGACATTATCAAAGAAGGAAAAGTTAGGATCCGGTGCATAGCCCTGTTTCAATGACTTGCAGTATTTAAGCCAGAAGCACTTTGCTTCTTCTTCTGCTCTTGTTGTTTCTGGGTATAGGGTTTGTTTGTTTGTGTGTGTGTGTGAGAGAGAGAGAGAGAGAGAGTTGGTGGGAAGTGAGGAGATCAATGGATAAGGGACTTGGCCATGGGGATCCATTTCATTTCATTTGAATGGGCATTTGTTATTGGAGGGAGAGATTTTGAGATTGTGCAGATCGCATGTGATGACAATTATGGCTGATTTGATCCCTACACCAGGCTGGTTGCTGCATCCACACAACTGTTTGTTGTCTGTCTGTCCGTCTGTTGTATGGATGCTTGCTTGCATTCACTCTAAGGTTAGGTTTTCAAACTTGAAACTTTTTTTTGTTTGTTTGAGCATGTGTTAATGCAGCAAACAAGAGAGCCCAGGGGGAAGGGAGGGAGCACAGAAATAATTAAAAACTGCGGTGACAGAAGAAGAAGATCGAAAGCTCTAATCAGATGCCACAAGAAGGTATGTATGTACTGCGGAGCTTTTGTTTATTTTATTGCACCATGATTCATTCACTTTTGCAACATACTTAGTATTGAATATGGATTCATGGCAGCAGCGAATTCCAACTTTCACAATTGAAACATAATCAAGCAATGAAGCCCAATTTCATTTACCATCATGGGTGATGAACTCCACCATATACATATTCCTCAGTTGTTTCAGTGAGCAATGAAGCCACCAGATTCATTGAGGATTATTAGGTGATGGCCATTGGGAGGACTGAGTGGAGCAGCAGGTGTCTGCAAGGGGGTCCTGATCAATGCCCATTATCTCATGTAATTGGCACTTTGGGAGAGATTCTGCCACATCATTCAGAACTTTGTTTCTTTGCTCAACCTCAAGATGTTCTATGTGCTGGTGGCATGCATTTGAAAGCACAGTTTGACCCTAAGAAGCTTAAGAGTGAAGGGCAGAATCAACTCTCAAGCCTGACAATTATGATTAGTATATTGGTCATGAAGTCACAAGTAACACAAAGTAAGAATAATTTGTGAGTGTGTGATTCAGGTGATTTTGAACTGTGGAGATGGTTGGTTCCCATGGATATTTTTCAGGCAAGAATTTTTTTTAATTTTGGGTCCAGGTTTCTATATCAATATCATTTCATGTGTTGTCCATTCTCTTGTTTGCTCATACATTGTTGCCTGGTGCATTTGCATCATGGATGTCAGGTTTTCCTCCTGGAACTTATGGAATCAAGATCTGTTTTCAAATCCCTATATCTGACTGGAATTGCATGTGGATTCTCCCCTAGTTTGATTGAAGTGTTCACACTTTTTTTTCCTTTCTCATTGTGCATTTCCTTCCTGGCTCTCCTGAACAGAGCAGATCCAGAAATGTGTGCTAGAATGGTAGCTGTAATAAGAGTGAAGTGTCCCTAAATTCATCTCTTTGTGTAAAATATAACACTTCCCTATCTGTCAACGCTGTGGTCAAGTACCATGATACTGCACTCATCAATAGTCCCACTACAATATTTATTACTCCACAATTGTTAATCAGTATGGAAGTTTGAACTTCAGATTTTACAACAGAAGAGAGCCAACTATTAGCCAGTCCTGCCCTGAAAGTAAGCCTGGGGCCAGCATGCCCTCCTGACTCCTGAGGCATTCAGCAGTGTATGCTCAGATACCCATGTGTGTGTACAACACTGTCTATTATTGAGCAGTAAAGCACATTCCACCTCCCTCACTGTGGGTTTTGCTCAGACAATGACATCACTTTCTCCCTGCTCTGACTGCACACCACTGTGAAAAACTTGGTTTAGGGTAAGGCTCCCCCATTGAGGACTTTATGGTTGTAAGCTCCTTTTGCCCTGGGTGCTACCTATACTCTCAAGGCTGGCAACCCCCAAGGATACAGAGAGCTTACAACCATTATGCCCCAAATTTACAGCCATAATAATGCCCAAAATGAGGAGCCTTGCCCTGCAAAAGTATCTGTTACAACTAGTAACAGAATAATAAAAGCCAGTGTTCACTGGGGCTTACAAACGTAATTCCACTCAAACAGTGGGCATTTCAGCACATAATGCCTCCATGAACAGTGCACACCATGATCCATCGTTAGGCCCACAATTCCCATATATAGGAGAGGCAACACTAGCGCCTACAAGCTTTTAGAAAGTGCAATGGCATTCCATTCCTGCTTTGTCACATTTCTTGCTCAAATTTGGTTTTGTAACTTGCCATTTCACACTCTTCAAATAGACAGATTTCGTTCTGGATTCCTGTAGATTAAGGAAAGAAAGCCCCTTCACTTTATTATTATAAATTGGTGCTTCTACTGTCTACCTCGCAAAATCTTAGACCATCAACCTCAGTTTACACCATTTCATGTAACATCACCAATCATTCTATGGCCAACTTTTAGTTTGCCCCAATTAATTTTCACCTTTGTGCACTATTCTTCTGTCATCCCTGAAATTTCGATTCCTGTTAAATATCCAATGCTTTCTTGCAAAGATCACAGAAGCAAGATTTACAGCACCATTTGTTCTCCATTCTTCACACACAGGCATTGGACAACTACATAAACACAGGAGGAATCCATGAGAAATTTAGTGTGTTTTTGTTTTGTAGACTTAATCACCATCACAGTAATGTGCTTTTAGTGTTGAATGATGTGGGCAGATACATATTCTCCTACAACTCACACCACAACATTCAACAACAACCCATTCCATTCCATCATTTTGGTGTGCAACGTCTAAAAAAGTGGAAACAAATATCTACAAAATTGCAGAGAGATCTCCACAACTTCACAATGACACAACAGCAAGTACAGTCATAACCTTATGAGAACCACTCACAAAGCATCAGACCATCACTATCATCATGAATGGCAGTAACAAGCTGCCATGACTATCCATTAACTTCATCAGCTCCCAACAGTGGAGTAGATAATTATAGGATAATCTGCAAAAAATCTGGGCAAAACCACAGGTAGAAACAAGCCCATCCTGTAGTGTGGGGCTTAGGGTTTTCGGAAATTTGAGCAATAGGTGATCATAGCTCCAATCATTGATTCACCTCTCACTGAGGCACAAATGGGACAACAAACCCTGAAGCCCACAATCTGGTCAATCAGATACCGGGGCCACCATAAGACAACATGCCCCATTCAATTAATACCTAGCCTCTTCAGGCTCAACGAAACCCAAGTCAATAGCTAACTCATCTTCAACTCAATGACTGCAAAAGAAAAATTTATGCACAACTCATTGATGATTCAATTAAAGAACCCAACATCAGTATCCAACATACAACCCACAACACTGCATCCAAGCCACTGCTGCATCTTGTAGAAGATATACTATATAGACTACAAGGGAAAAAAAATCCACCAGAAACCTGCACTCGTGGCAGATCACCGGAGCCTTCTGGCTTCCCTCTCTGACTCAAGAAGAGTCAGAATGTCACCTGCATTGTCAGTGAAATTACTTTTGTCATGCTATCACTTCTCACCAGATATAAATGAGGTCCCTTCCACTTTCTGATTCACAAACCAAAAAGTGATGCAGCAATCTTCCATCAACAAAAGCTTAACAAGGTCTATGATCAGAATATCCAAAACCACGCTTTGCAAACCTATGTTCTTGCTTGGAGCTACTAAAAACTCTCGTCTATTGTTTGACCTGAGGAATTAAGCAGTGCATCAGAAGGAGAAAGGCAGCATTTTTAATATCCATATAAGATTCAACACTACTCTGTGATGTAGACCATATACATCAAACATCTTCAGACATATAGCTACCGTTATACAAGTCAGGCTTCTGGCTATTCCTAGTGCCATACTCAAGAGTGCAACAGGCAATGAGAAACTATTGACCAGAAGTTTGATTGCATTAGCATGTACCCAAGACTGACCCCAGCAAGAAAGAGAATGTGAAGGATTGGTATAGATACAGAGACAATGAGTGTACCTTCACGAACAGGTCCCTTCACATTACGCATGATGAGTCGATTTTGGTCATCCAAGAACTTGACACGCACTTGAGTCACCTGTCCCCGTGACCCTGTGCGACCAATCACCTTCATGACAATTGCCAACTTCACAGCTGTATCCTGAAATTCAAACGACCATGCCAACAGTCCTATCTGGTTAACAGAAGGAAGGATAGTCCAATCAAGTCAAAGCAGCTTGAACAGTTGGCATGACATTGTACTATTCCGATGGCCACATCTAGTAGATGATACTATTGCATGGGCTGAAGTTCTTTCGCAAAGTTGTCTGCCACACTTCCCCAAAGCATCTCATGATGTCTGATATTTTGAGATCTCCTTACCAATAACTCAGAGAGGATGGAGATCCGGCATCTTAAACAGAAACCCTGGCAAGGTACAAAGGACTCACGGGGCATAACAACATAACGATTTATCTTCAACGACCATCCCAAAGGTCTAGAAGAAAGCAGCCACAGTGAATATTTCCGAAATTGCAATACGAACCTCCAAAACCAGTCATGCAAGGGGCAGAAAAACTCATATACTTATCTTCGACGCATTTCTGGTTGCAATGGAAGAAATCATACTTGCTTTCACCTTCGGTTTGATGGCTTTTTGTGCACAGTTTAATTTTAGGGTTCGTTCTAATTTTCAGTGTGTTTTACATCTGATCCCTCTATGAATCTCCCTTTTTGTTCATGTTGCTTGCTCTATTTCTGCCATGAAGCTTCCATCCCTTGTCAAATAGTTTTGCACTCTAGTGAGTTGATTTTAACGTTGTAATCTAACAACACACAGGACTTCCACAGAATCGAGAAGATATATATACCTTCTTCACCAAGAGAGACAGGTATGTCCGAAATTACACACCGAAAGAAACACGATGAAAAATAAGAAAAGACAAAGAAGGCGATATAAGAACGCACCATTTTGAGCGTTTACAAATACACCGGAAAGACGACGAAGCACGAAAGGCTAACCACCGACGACGTTGCTCCTCACAAAGCGCAAAGACCACGAACAGCAAGCAAAAAGAATTTCTGAATAGCCGCGTTTCCTCCCCCGCCACCACCTCTTGTTCTCCAAACCCTAGATTGAGATCTTGAACGAGGCTACTGAACATCCGAGACCTGAAACCCTAGATTGAGATCTTGAACGAGGTTACTGTGCATCCGAGGACCTGAAACCCTAGATTGAGATCTTGAACGAGGTTACTATGCACCCGAGGACCCGAGTCACCGCCGCCCAAACCCAACCTGAGATCCGTCTCGAGGATACTTCCCAGCACTGGGCGGGTATTTAATTTCTGTCAATAATCAATGTTGTGCATGTAAGTGTAAATAGCCATACATACATACATAAATACATACATACATATGGTGTGTAACATGGCCAATTGCTTTGCACTTACATTACCCATCATGAGTATATATTATTATACAAATATATATATATATATATATATGGTGTGTAACATGCCCAATTGCTTTGCACTTACATTACCCATCATGAGTATGTATTTTTATACAATTACATATATATATATATATATAGATGGTGTGTAACATGCCCACCCCCCTTGAAAAGGCTATTTCCCATCATTAAATCATTTTTTTATTATGGTGAGTAATGTCTAAGGAGCAAAGCATTACACCCTAATAGACCTCAAGCTCCACTCTTGGTTCACAAAGCCTAATTCCCTAACCCTAAAAACAAATACCCTACATTTAACAAGTGTACTTATTTTGCAATCCATGTTCATTAGTTGTGGGTGCATCCCAAAGTTCAATGTCTTTTCTTTTTTTTGCAATGAGCCACTTTGATGATCGATTGGCCTTTCACACACACACACACACACACACACACAAATGAACACTTTTATTACTCCCCAAATAAAAAGCCAATATTGGGGAGTAATAAAAGTGTTCATTTCGAATCCAATCTTGATCAACATCAATAAATTGAAACCATAGATTAATATGCAAAAAACCATTACCAAACTAGTTCAAGTAAAAACTATACATATAATGTTTCTAAATTTTATCCAACCCTGTAGACTAATAGATTTTATCTATTATTCGACTAGTTCAAGTACCTTTAATGTCTATGAATTTCATCCAACCTTTAGAGTTGTCGATTTTTTTCAATAATTGAGACATGCTCTAATTTTGCAAGATTATCTTAGGTTAATGAAATTATTACCTTTCAAATTCATTTTGTCACAAAAGTATTGAAACATTTTGTTATTGCCATAATGACACCCTAACCCTAATTTGCTTATTTTTATTGTCATCATTAACAAACTACTTGCACTATTACTATAAGAAAGCTAATATTCCTTGTCTTTTCTTGTAGTCATCTTTTGCAAAAAAAAATTTCATTATTGCTTGTATTTTTGCACAAATATGAACTTTAAATTTGAAAATGCAATTGAAAGGTTATTGAATCAAAGAAGAAAGAAAGCAAAAGAAATGGGCAAAAACATTCTTGGTTGGTATCATTAAGAACATTAGACCTTAATTTTACTAAACCCATCGAATTTTGAAAAAATATAAAAAACACTTAAACAAGGATTTTCATTAGAATTTTTTAGGGAATAGATTTATCAACTTGTATAGACTTTGAAACTTTAATCATATAAAAAATATTTTTTATTTTGACGTTCCTAATCATTACATTTTTAAAAAGTTTCAAGAATGTAACATGTGTATCCTTTCTTTGAAATTTTTGGTCATGAACACAAGTTTGAAACATGTTTAAAAAATTTTTTCTCTAAAGTGCTTTTGATGACATTTTATTTTATTCTTTTTTTTACTAATTAATTGAGTAGGTATAATTTAATTATGAATTTATGAAGTATAGGAGAGTGATTATGAAAAGGGTCATTGTGATTCAAAAAACAAATTTGTGATGATTATCATTTAATCATTTGAATAAATATTTTAAACTATATATTTTGGCATGCAATAGATAAACATTATATATATAAAGGACCGAGAATAGTATTCGACCAATTTTATGATTCAAAGAATTTTTTGAAGTGATTCCTAATGGTATCACCCAAGGATAATTTTGCCTAGAAAAAAGAAAATTATAAAAAAAAACATGAGTAAGCATGACTAGCATTGCACATTCTATCATTTACAATTCAATTATCAACAAAAAAACAAGGTGCAAAGAGTTTGCACCATCACACATTAAGAGGAAAATTTGTGCAATGACTTGACATTTGTATTAACTTTCATGACCAATACCTCAAAACATTGATGGACAACATCAATTGAAATTTTTTATTCAAATGAACAAACTCCTACAATTTTTCAAATTGTTATGCCAATTACAAATCCTATCAAAAAAATCCAAGCACAAAAGGAAATAATTCAACAACTTGCCAAAGTACCTAACATTTATACGTTATTATTGTTCATTATCAATGGAAGAAAATGGTGTCAAAACATCACAAATAATTGATGATGCCAAGGAACTTGCCACACTCAGAAAAGATTTTACAATGAATTATTAGAGGACCAAACAAATTTTGATGGGCAAAAAAGTAAGATGTGTAGGTCTCTTTTGAGTTTGTTGGATGAATTTGTGAACCAAACTCATTGAACAATTTCTCTAAACCTATAGTGAGTAAGAAAATAGGTTAAATTTTTCAAAAGATAGTTATTTGAACATATTTGAATTCCGTGCTTGTATGCACTGCTAGTGACAATCAATTATTTTATTTTTTCTTGGGTTTTCATATAGTTTTCAATAATTCATCATTATTTATGTCAATGTCAACTTTAATTTAAATTAATATACATTCCATGCGCATGAAAAGCCACATATTTTGTTTTTTTGTATCCATGTTAGTGGATAGGGAAAAAGAGTGAAGTAGTTATTAGGAAAGGTGGAAGATGGGTATTAAGAAAGTTAATATGAAAAAAAAATTATCAACAACAAAATTGAAGTAGTTAGGTTTGAAAATGAAATAATTATTTTAAAAATTTGTCTTTGGAATGGTCCATGAACTACCATAAGAAGGATTTCAAAAAAATCCCCCATATACCGATTTCGATTATTCGTCACTAAAATTACAAATGAAAACATGGATTGGTAATTTTTATTAAATACGTTTTTAATTTGTACTAGTTAGATTTTCCAATTAGATACACTAGTCATTATTTTTGAACCTTTGAAGAAGAAGTTTAAATAAGATTTGTTGTATAGTTTTGGACATAGCTTGATTTTTGGAATTTTGAACATCAACAAATTATTTTGTTTTGAATTTTTGGCAAGAATAATAGATTCATTTGAATTTTGATTTTCACATACAAATTTGCATTTTTGTTCAATTCAATTGTAAACTTGCTTGAATTTGTGTTTTTTGCACATAAAAAATATATATGGATCAAAGGTGTTGTTCACAAATAAATTGGAAAGATCTAAATATGTGCATAAATAAAGTTTGTAAAAAAAAAAGGTAGTGAAAATTATTCATTGTGCCAACCTACCGCATTTCCAAGCCTAACTACCTCACTCTTTTTTCCCTACCCACCAACATTGATATTAAACAACAAATTAATATGCGCCTTTTCATGATCATGATATTTATATAAATTCAAATTAAATTTAAAATTGACATAAATAATGATGAATTATTGAAAAACATATGGGAAAATACAATTGGAAAAGAAAAAAATAAAGGGAGAAAAGGAGAATTTTGCTCTACTTGAAATTGTAAGAGTAAAAAAACAAAATTTAACCAAAATTATAGAGGAACAAAATAAAAATGAGATGTATTATGATGAAATACATGTTTAAAATAGTTTAATGATTCAATATCAAATCATATATATGTGCCTCCCTTTATTTATTTGCTTCTAAAGCTTTAAGTCCAAACTACTTAATCTTTTTGGCCTTGCCTTGGTAGGCAAGGATATATTGTGTTTAGACTCATTATAGAATACTAGTGTGAACCCTTTGCATAATGCACAGGTGTGTTATTTCAACAATGTTTGGTTGATGTTTTTGATTTTTTAAAAAAACTTTTCTTTCAAACAACTGTCCATGGCCACTGTCCGTCCGGAGTCATTGTCACAGACAGACTAAGTGAATTAATATATATGATTATAGTAGCTTAATGGATTGCGGCCCCTAGGCAATGATAATAGGTCTATTTTTATATGAGGATTTTTGAAAGATGATATTTTGGCTTGTGTTGAAACTTGAGATTAGTTATAATAGAGTTATAATAATATCTTGAAGGGATTTTGGTTGTTTTAGAGGTTTTTTTTTGAAGATTATGTTTTTGCATGGTGAAATGTAATTGAGTTTCCATTAAGAATTCTTCTTCTTTTGCCTTAAGATATTTCTTAATGTAAATGGCAAGGCCACACACACACACACCCCTTGTTATGTTCAAAAGGTCCAAATTCACTTCGAGCATTCACATGTTGTAGACATAAGTGGCTGATGGTTTGCACGGAGGCGTCGTCGAGCTTTTTCCGTTCTTGCATCGCGTGTATCGAAGATGTCGCGAATCTCGAAGTCGACGACTCAAGAACTTTCTATGTCATGAGTGGTTAGAGAATTGGGATTTTGTAGATTTTGTCAAATAGGGAGAGACGTCGAGGACGATGGAGATTGTCACAGTGTTTTGGTTTCTAGGGGGTTTCTTTGGCCAACTCAGTGTCCTAGTGATTCGCCTGCGAGCAATCCTGATCCTCGTGCAGGGCATCCTTTCTTACCTTCAGCTCCCGTAGTCTACAATTGTCCAAATCTTTAGAGGCACTTGTGGAGCTCTTGTAGTCCACAATTTAGGGTTTCTTCTAGGCACTTGTGGAGCTCATGCAGCGGTGGCTGGAATGAAGAGGGGAAAGGAGAGGTCGCGCAATGAGCAGGCAGAAGTTAGCAGGTCGTCAAATAGTGGGCCGGCATCAGCACCAACTTATGCTGGATGTTTTGGAGATGCCATCAAGAGTATGAGTCAAACCCTAACTGGTACGCTACATCGCTTGATAATCTCTCTTCTGTTCTGAAATCCCAGCGATGACAGTGTAAATGCCTCAAATGTTGTTATCATGATGCTAAGGGATTTTCCAGAGGGTTCACTTCCTTGCAAGATTTGATTTTTTTGGGTGAAGTTTTTAGTCTTAGTTCCCTTTTGATGCAACAATATGACAGCTCAACATGTTACTGTTGGAAAGAGGACACTACTATATGAGTATATTGGTTTCTATCTGCTTGCAATCATGAAGGAATATTAGGTTGAGCTCTTACCTGCTGGGGTTCTTGTGTGCTGAATTCTACAGTGACATCAGCTTGACCCCTTCATCATGAGTAATGGACAAATTACTGCTGCAAAGGTATTGGGTGTGTTGTGGATGGGAGAGCTTTCACATCTGTTCTTGCTGACAAGAGCCAAAAAACTCAGAGTATAAACCATGACCAGATCTCTGGACTTCATCATTTGCAAAATTACCATTCTGTATTGAAGCAACTTCTGACTGGACATGCAACAGGGCATGCTATACATTCTCAGGAGCTAGAAGGCAGCTATCATATTGTGCAATGAACCCTTGGGTTCTCTGTCTGCTCTGAAATAACCAAGGAATTTTTTTGGTTGTAATACACTGAGTGCTCACAGTCAAGCCTCCTCTCAGAAATGGATATTTTGCAGATCTCTCACTTCCATTCAATCTTGAGCATGCAATTGATGCAAATAGATAATACCAGATTGGGAAAACTTGCTCTGATTGAATGAAGAACTTATTCGAATGAATAATGGAATTGGCATTAACTAAATTGTAGATTCATCTCATCTTAGTTGTTTTCTTTAATCTTCTTGCAGTGTGGCATGAATCTAACCTTTTTCCATTTAACAACTCCACACTCACAAGTACCATGGTTAGATCATCTCTTCATAAACATATGATTTTCAAATCCCCATGTGTAGATTTTGTGTTGCAGTTTTCATGCCATTGATTGAATAGGAAATATGGAGTTGTGATCACTTTTACTTTGTTCCATCCCTAACAGTGGCAATTGCTGAGCTCAATGTTGTTGCCAAACATGGGTGTCACTAGTCTATGTTTCCAATGTTCCAACTCCTTAAGGATTTGAGCCCAAGCCCTCACTTGGAACCAAAAGGTTTGAAGAATTGAATCAAATGACTTATGCTAGGTTTGTTTAACTGCTTGCAGCACATGGTCTTTTTCAAGCTCCATCCCTATAAGCATCATCACTAGCAATGATATGCATAATGTTGCAACATCATCATGGAGAAACATCACAAGTACTTGCTCCTGCGATTTCTAGGACCATGTGAAAATGTGAAATCAAGCACATATTGAAATGAGAATAGTTATGAACCCTAATGAAAAAGCTTCAGGGTAGTTGATTTGGTGGCAAACTGTGCAAACACCCAAAGTCAAAGAGGAGATGTTTTGAAAGGGACCAATACTTCAGTGAGGATGATTGAAAGAATAAACCCTCCCTGAGTCAAACATAAAGCCAGTCCCCTACTCAATAGATGTGTGAGATCCTACAAGTTTGTAAGATCTAAAAACTCGGTTTTTCCTACAAAACCTTTGCAAACCAATGTAATTTAAAAGTTGTTCAAATTATACCAACTTACAATGAGCAAAGAAATTGATTTGGATTGAAGGAATTCAAGGATGCCATTGTTGAACTTGCTAAGATAGGTATTAAGATAAATGATGATAAAATAATTTAGATTCTACTAAATGGATTGTTTTGAAGTTATGAAGGATTCATTCAAGTTTTATCTATAATTGGAGAAGTTTAAGAGCCTTGTGGGTAGGCTTTTTACATGAATTAGACTACATACTCATAACCGAGACAATTGGAGGACATTTTACTTGTGAAATGACAAAGACATTAACACACTAGGGACAAGCACAATTCAAATGAAAAGATCAATTTCAAACAATCTCTTAGAAAACCACAAACTTAGACGATTACAATTATGAAAAAAGAAAGAATTTGAGAGATGATTGTTAAGGCTCCAAAATGCTTTTATTCATGGACCAAGATCAAACAACAAAACAATAGGAAAAGGGAGTACTCCTCCAAAGACAACCATGGACGTTGTACAAGAAGACTATAATTATAAGGGAAACAATTCTCAATCCAAAGAAGAAGAAAAAGGAGATCGAACCATGAAATGGTTCAATGCTTTTACAACTTTGAACCTTGAAACATTATGCCTCAGGCTAAACTGAAATCAAAACCAAAAATGGTACATTGATTTGAGGCATGAATTACACAAGAAGCAATGAAGAAACAATCACAATTTTGCACAAATAGGGTCAATCCAACAAGCTTTAGATTTTGCTCAAGGTCAAAATCATTTTATTGAAAGGAAGGGTAATGTATGCAAAGTGGAGAAATCAGATACACCCACACATATATCTTCGTTTTTTAGTGTTGAACATTTGCTTAACACAAGTATTTTGCAAAAACCACTATCACCAAAGGTCTTTCATACCTTTTTTTTAACTGTCAACATAACTAATGAAAATTTCAGGTTTTAGAAAAAGAGTAACTTCTTGATGAAAATTTTTGTTATTGGTGTGCTTTCACTTTTTAATATATACATTTATTTAGTACTTTTCATTAAGACTTCCACATAGTAGATACTTTTGAGCAAATTTTAAGGTTTCAAGTTTGAGGACTACAAGGGTGTTTGATTAGGTCTATATATTGTGCGTGCCACCACTAATAGAGGACACTTTTTGTCAAAATATTTAACCACTTCAAAAATTAGGTTTTGTAGCCCCAACTTGAGAGTTTCCGAATTGAACACTTGAGAAGGTTTGAATTATGCTTTCTTTAAATCTAAACCCTAAACCCTGTTAGTAATGATAACCATGAGGCTGGGACTGAAACTGAAATCTGATTCCAATATGCTTGGAGCTCAATTCCTGTGAAATCTGGCTGGTTCTCCTCAAAAATATATATATTATTATAGTTCTTTCCAAATTCTTCTGGGAATTGTTTGGTGTCAAACATTAATGACGAGTATGATAACCATTTGTTTAGCCTTCCAAAAATTCTTACATGAAACCAATAAAAGCAAGTTGAGATTAGAGCAATTGTCTAGCTTTTATTTCATTTGTTGAATGTGGTTAAAGTGTAAGGTAACACCATGGGCATTACCAGAATAAGCGCCCATGCACAGCAGAGCTCAGGCGGGCCTGATTCCTGTAATGCATACAGCTGAGGGCATTACATACTATGCACCTTTATTTTTATTTTAAAAATTCTTGTGATACCCAATGAGTACCCAATTGACAGCGCCCAAAAAAAGTGACAATGGGCTTTACAAACAGGCAATTGCCTGCAGAGGCAGAGGTCAGCTTTTTATGCAAGGTAAGATGCTCTCCCGGTACACTAGAAAAAAACACACTTACAACAAGGCCCTTCATTTCCACTTCTACACATGTACCAGTGCACAATGAATATGCATGAAACATCCAATGCACTGACAAATTTGTATGAATGACTTCCACAAATTGTCATGTATCTATTTGTAAGGCATTGGTACCATCTATATTCTTTTGTTCCCATTGCATTAGTTGGAACAACATAACCATCCCATGTGAGAATCTTAAAAACCACAGAGAAATATAAACCTTGTTCAGAGTTTCCTTTTCCCATTTTCTTAACATCCGGTTCTAAGTTCTAATTGTACCCAAAGACCTCTTGGTTGCCAACATGTACAGTGGGGGAAAAAAATCAAGCAACTTAAATCAATACAAAACCACTATAATTTCATTTAAATAAGGAGACAAAAAAAAACTCAACCAGACCCAAAGTGATCAAATGTCACTTCACATAATTAGCCAAAGATAGTTTACAGTCTTGTTCCCATTTTACATGAAACTGTAAAAATGCTTTGCTCATTTTAGAAGCAATTGCACAATCCTTGATGTGCTATTTGTGAATGAAATCTCATATTCTGAGGCCTCAAAATGAACAGATAGGATTATGAATGTCTCACACACATCCATGTGGAGAATATTCCAGATCTTGGGTCATGAAAACATGAATACCAACAGAACCAGTGGAGTAGGACCTTGAAAATGCATGGAGAACACAGGAAATCCTATGTGAGTTGATGTCACCAGTACAAGACTCCATGAGTTGTTTGTGACTGAAAATCTCCACCCAAAATCCAGGGATCCCCAGCATTGCACCTTCAAAGGCGGAATTTTAAATGTTGGGCTTTCAAGAGATTGCAAAAGATTGTTCTCTTGGCCATAATGTCAAAAAGGCTATCTTGGTGGCTTGCTTAAAGAAGCCATCCAAGACTTTCAGTCACACATGAAGATGTACTCAAGGAATTCTTGTTAAAAGCTGAAGCTTTGGATTGATTTTAGAAAAGGGTGACACTATTGTTGACTTAAATGTTCCTCAGCAGAAACCTGACTCAAACTTAGAACACTAATCAATCAATTGGTCTGCTTCTTGATGATGCAAAGCTTTGAATTCCATTATACAACTTCAATACTCATGATTCTTATTGAAGCTTCCATCACACATCCTCAACAAAAGAAACCACACCAGTTCAAGGTTCACATCGAAGAGTCCCAACCAGGTAGCTGGTATCCCAAAAGAAATGAAGACATAAACTACCCTTTACTTCTAATTCCAAAGCAGAATGTATATACATTCACACCCATTCAGTCTCTCATCTTGCTCACCATCTGAGGAAACAGTCTAGCTCCTAATCAGCAGCTGAGACAGCGATGACTAACAAGAATTGAGCAGGAATTGAGCTTGGGAAGCGAAACTTACATATACATACTTCCATCATCTGTCAATTCCATGAGCAATTTGATTCCAATTTTCCCTGCCATGGTTCTTGAGAAGCCAGATCCTGCTGTGAGCACCAGGCTATGGCAAGTCAATTCTAGTTGCTACAATTCTCTCTCTCTCTCTCTCTCTCTCTCTCTCTCGCTGTGTGTGTGTGTGTGTGCTAGAAAGGAATTCCAC
>Ga0116231_10005036_pt1 | contig 26337 bp, 19 predicted proteins | sample S1TSphgellanicum_2_FD_89695 | JGI IMG/M metagenome (GOLD analysis project Ga0116231, IMG submission 89695) | Host-associated microbial communities from peat moss isolated from Minnesota, USA - S1T2_Fd - Sphagnum magellanicum MG | ecosystem: Host-associated > Plants > Peat moss > Unclassified... | reverse complement strand
TCTTCAGATGTCGCCAGCGGAAAGATCGCCGGCGCCTACCTCCTAATTGGTCGCCACGGCAAGGTCGCCTTTAAGGAGGGCTTCGGCGTCCAAGGCCCAGGACAATCTACACCCGTGACCGACAAGACCATTTTTCGCATCTACTCGATGACCAAGCCAATCGTCTCGGTCACCGCCATGACGTTGGTCGAGGAAGGCAAGCTCGATCTTGACGCGCCCGTGTCAAAATACCTGCCGGAGTACGCCAACCTTCGGGTCTGGCAGGCGGACGGCTCAAGTGTGCCGGCCACCCGTCCGATGCTCGTCCGCAATTTGATGAGCCACACCTCAGGGCTGATCTATGGCTTCATCCAGCCCACCACGCCGATCTCTAAGGCGTGGGCGGCGGGCGGCGAGAACCGCAATGATCTTAAGGCGCGAGATTATGCCCGGCTGATCGCCGGACTTCCGTTGAGATCTGAGCCTGGGACCGCCTGGTATTATTCACGCTCGACCGATGTTTTGGGTGCGGTGGTGGAAGTGGCCGGCAAAAAACCTCTCGACGCCTTGGTGCACGAGCGGGTCACCGGCCCCCTCGGAATGACCGACACCGCCTTTTTTCAGCCGGAAGCCAAGCGGGCGCGCTTTGCGGAGCCTGCCCATCCGGAGAGCGGGATCTACTTCGACTACGCCAAGCCGACGGCTCTGCTGTCAGGCGGCGGCGGGATCTCCTCGACGGCCGAGGACTATCTCCGCTTTGTTCTGATGCTCGAGGGCGATGGCCGGTACAGGGGCGTTCGGATCCTGAAACCCGAGACCCTCGCGCGGATGCGCCAGGACGAGACCACGCCTGAAATTCGCCGCGCGGGCCTGTTTTTCCCGGGCGCGGGGATGGGGTTCGGCCTGGGCTTCAGTCTTGTCAAGGACGACACGGTCCAGCGGCCTGGCGCCGGGACGTTTTCCTGGTGGGGCATCGCGGGAACCGAGTTCTGGGTCGACCCCAAGAACGATGTCTTTATGGTCTTCATGGTGCAGAGCCGCGAGCTGGCGATGGACTACCAGCGGAAGAACCGCACGTGGGTCTATGACGCCCTGGTCAAGCCGGGCGCGGCGGCGCAGTGAGCTTGGCCGCCGTCCCGATGACGACGAGGGACCGGCTCCGGATTGATCGCGTCAGATGACCGCTCAGCCGGTCACAAACGCGAGGCGATGGCCCGTTTTTACGGCGCTCGCCGGTGAGACGCCGGGCGCGCTGGCCCAGGACCTGGCCGCGGGCCTGACGCTGGCGGCGATCGCGGTTCCTGAACAGATGGCCACAGCGCGCCTTGGCGGCTTTGCGCCTGAGATCGGCCTCTTCGCCTTCGTCGCCGCCTCCCTGGGGTTTGCGGTCCTGGGCTCAAACCGCCAGCTCTCCGCCGGCGCTGATTCAACCATCACACCGATTTTCGCCGGCAGCCTTGTCCTTCTCGCTGCAGCCGGCTCGCCCGCGTACGTCGCCATGGCTGCAGGCCTCGCCATCATGGTCGGAGCGCTCCTAGTGGTGGGCGGGGTGCTAAAGCTGGGCTGGATCGCCGACCTCTTATCCTTGCCTGTGCTGACAGGCTTTCTGGCGGGGATCGCCCTTCACATCCTTCTGTCGCAGCTGCCGACCGTGCTCGGCCTGCCCGAAGGCTCAGGAACCCTCTATCATCGCCTCGCCGGCTTCTGGCGAGAGGCTCGCCTGATCAATCCGCCATCCTTGATCATCGGCCTCTGCGTCTTCGCGGCGATCGTAATCTTAGAAAAGCTCGCGGCCCGGCTCCCGGGGGCTTTGATCGCCGTTTTTGCCGCGACCGCGGCGACAGCTGTGCTTCATCTGCAAAGCCAGGGGGTCGCCGTGCTGGGCGAGGTCCATGGCGGGTTTCCCCATCTTCAGGCGCCGCATCTGACCGCGGCGACCCTCGCGTCCCTCGGCGGCCTCGCCTTGGTGGTGACCCTGGTCGTCATGGTTCAAACAGCAGCGACCACACGCGCCTTCAGCGGTCAGGGCGGGGACCCGGACGTGGCCCGCGACTATATCGGCATGGGGGTCGCCAACGTCCTTAGCGGCCTCTTTGGCGCGTTCCCGGTCGACGCCAGTCCACCTCGAACCGCCGTCGCCGCCGACGCCGGCGCACGCTCACAATTTAGCGGCCTCGCCGCAGCCGGCGTCGTTCTCGTGCTAGCGGCGTTTGGCGGGCGGCTGCTGGCGTCTGTGCCGACCGCCGCCTTGGGCGGCGTGCTTCTCTTCGTCGCGCAGCGGATTTTTCACGTGGGCGAGCTTGCCAACATCCTTCGCCGTTCGCCCGCCGAATTCGGACTTGCGATCACGACCATGGCGCTGATCGTCGTGTTGCCGATCGAGACCGGGGTCGCCATCGGCATCTTCATGTCCTTGGCCCACGGCGTTTTCACCACAACCCGCGCGCGTCCGGTCGTGTTTGATCGGGTGGCGGGAACAACGGTCTGGTGGCCCGTCTCGACCCCCGGCGACGGCGAACCTGGCGTTCTGGTCATGGGCTTCCAGGCGCCCTTGTCGTTTCTGAACGCCTATGACTTTCGCCGTGGGGTGCTCCAGGCGATCGACGCCTGCGCCCCCGGAACGCGCCTCTTCGTGCTCGAGGCCAGCAGCATCATTGAGATCGACTTCACCGCCTCGAAAATCCTGTCGGCCGTGATCGCCAAGGCGCACGCAGCGGGCCTGGATTTTGCGGTCGCGCGCCTGGAATCCGTCCGCGCCCAGGCGGCCTTCGACCGGTTTGGCGTCACAGACGCCCTGGGGCCCGGTCATATCTTTCAAAGTGTAGACGCGGCGATCCATACCCTGGCCGCCCGAGGTCCCAAGGACGCCGCGGTTGCGGCGTCCAACGGCGAGGGGGCGCAGAAGCCCTCGCCGCCTGGGTAGGCCGTTCTTATCCCTCGTCTTAGCCCGCCCTTCGGCCGGCCCCATTGCCACGCTTGGCGATTGACACCATGGTCTCCGCCCTCGACTGGAGTTGCCGTTGAAACGCGTCTTTTCTGCCCTCTTCGCCTCAGCCCTTGTCCTCGCGCCCGCCAGCGCCTTCGCCAGCCCGGGGCCCGTCGCCCTCGAGCCGACGCCGCCGATCCCTCCACCGCGAGACATCGCTTATCCGGGCGTTTTGACCCTGGACGTCGACGCCACCGATACCGATCGGCGGATCGTCAGTGTCCACGAGACCATCCCGCTGGCGGGGTCCGACGCCGATGTGGTGTTGCTCTATCCGGAATGGCTGCCAGGAACCCACGCGCCTGAGGGGCCGATCGACCGGCTTGCGGGCCTGAAGATCAGCAGCGGCGGGACACAGCTCCAATGGACCCGCGATGTCGCCAATCCCTATGCCTTCCACGTGGCTCGGCCTAAGGGCGTGGACCAACTCGAAATCGACTTCCAGTATCTGTCGCCGGTCAGCGAGAGGGTCGGCGCAACGGAGATTTCCTCGACCATCGCCGCGCTCGAGTGGATCGAGCTTGTGCTTTATCCCGCCGGTTATTACGCCCGCGACATCCCTTTCGACGCATCCTTGACTGTGCCGAGGGGCTGGACGTTCGCCACGGCCCTGGAGCGTGAACCGCGAGGAGGCCAGGCGGCGCATTTCGCGCGCACGACGCTTGAGACCCTTGTGGATAGTCCAGTCTATACGGGCAAATACGCCGCCCGACTTGACCTTGACCCCCACAGTGTCGTCCCGGTCCACGTGAATGTTTTTGCCGACAAGCCGAGCGAACTTGAGGTCGCTCCGGAGGCCCTGGCCGCCCACCGCGCCCTGGTCCAGCAGGCCTATAGGCTGTTTGGATCACACCACTATGATCACTACGATTTCCTGTTCTCGATCAGCGACCTCACGGTCCACCAGGGGCTGGAACACCATCAGTCTAGCGAGGATGGGGTGGGGAGCGGCTATTTTGCCCGATATGCTGAGGACTCTGCCGACCGTACCTTATTGCCTCACGAATTTACTCATTCCTGGAACGGCAAGTTCCGTCGCCCGGCTGACCTTTGGACCCCGAACTACAATGTTCGCATGCGCGACAGCCTGCTTTGGGTTTATGAGGGCCAGACCGAATACTGGGGCGAGGTGCTGACGGCGCGCTCGGGCCTGCGCTCCCTTCCGGAGGAGAGGGACGCTCTTGCCCTGACCGCGGCCACCTACGACCATGTGCCCGGACGCGCCTGGCGCTCCATGCAGGACACCACCAACGACGAGATCATCAACCCGCGCCGACCGCTCTCCTGGGTCGCCTACCAGCGGTTTGAAGACTACTACGACGAAGGGCTCTTGATCTGGCTCGACGTCGACACGCTCATCCGCGAACGCTCAGGCGGCGCGCGGTCCTTGGACGACTTCGCAAAGGCGTTTTTTGGCATCGATGTCGGGAGCTTTACCCCCGTCACCTACACCTTCGAGGACCTGGTCAAGGCGCTGAACGCCGTCGAACCCTACGACTGGTCGAGCTTCCTGCACGAACGGGTCGATGCGATCGGCAAGGGCGCGCCCCTCGACGGGTTGAAGCGCGGCGGCTACCGGCTGGTTTACGACGACAAGGAAAACCTGCAGCTGAAGTCCGCAGAAGCGAGCGCCAAGGACAGGGATTTCAGCTTTTCCGTCGGCCTGACCGTTGGCAAAGACGGAGTTTTGGAGAGCGTGCTCTGGGAAAGCCCGGCCTTCAAAGCGGGCCTGACGCCGGGCATGACGCTGTTGGCCTTGAACGGGGCTCCTTATTCCAATGATGACATGGTGGAGGCCCTCGCCGCGTCCAAGACCTCGACGGCGCCCATGGAGCTGATCGTCAAGACCGCCGATCGTTTCAAGGTGGTCAGGATCGACTATCACGGCGGGCTGCGTTACCCACATCTCGAGCGGATCGATGGAACGCCAGATCGGCTGGATGCGATTCTGGCGGCCAAGAAGTAGGGAGCCTTGATCCGATGTCCGACCCATCCCTGCCCGATGATGGCGAGCCGCTGCGACAGCAGCTGAGCGATGCTATGCAGACGATCCGCCAGCAGATCGAGCGTCTCCGCGAAGGGCCGGCCATGGGCGGTCCTCTCGACGACCGCAGCGTCATCGCAGATCTCGAACACGAATATTCCGAGCTTAAGGCCGCGCGCGATAGGCTCGGGTGAGGGCGTCAAGGAGACGGTCTGGGTGTGGGCCGACGTTTCCACCGGCCGCCGCGATCCGGCCTAGGCTGGGTAGGCGATGCGCGCCGAGACCGCGCGTTGGCCCGCTCCGCATACGCATCTAGACCCCGGGTAGACCCCGGGGCGGACGTACGCACTCGAGGCGCATGGCTGCGCCGCCATGAGGTCTCGCCGCAACCGATCCTGCGCCATCGCTAAGCCTTGGTTTCGATCTTGGCCTGCTTTGAGGTCGGACGCGCTTGTCAGATCGCCCCAAGGCGGGGAAAGCTGGGTTCGGGGACTAAGACATGAACAGGTCTGACACCGTCATTATCGACCGGTTCACCGTCGTCGGGGTCGCCGCCTTCGCCTATGTGCTGACCGCCTTCTTCCACGAGGGGGTCGGGCATGGGGGTATGTGCCTGGCGGTCGGCGCCCATCCTAAAGCCTGGGGCGCCTACTACTTTGATTGTGATACTCACGGGCTGCCAGCCCTAAGCTTTCGCCTGGTGGCGGCGGCAGGGAGCACGGTCAACCTAATCCTCTGCGGCCTCTTCTGCGTCCTTTTCGCCCGGCGCCTGGCGTCGCCCGGCCCTAAGGGCGCCTGGACCCTATTTCTCTGGATCATGGCCGCGATCAACGGAATGACCTGGGCGGGATATTTCATGTTCTCGGGCCTGACCAATTTCGGCGATTGGAGCGCAGCCCCGGACGGGGTGCTGGCGAAGCTTGGCCCAGGCGCGGTCATTCCGGCCCGCATCGCTATGGCGCTGGGCGGGGTGTTCGCCTATCTGGCCCTTTCGAGAGGGGCTGCGCGCAGACTGGCCCGGTTGGTCGGCGGCGCCCGGCCTGATCGGGCGAGGGCCATCGCCTTTACGACCTACCTCGCGGGCGGCGTCACCGCCGTCCTCGTCAGCCTCGCCAATCCCATCGGCCTCATCATCACCATCGCCTCGGCGGCGGCGTCCAGCCTTGGCGGCACGGCCGGCCTGTTTTGGAGCGTAAGGTTGATGCCCAAATCCACCATCGCAGAGGACTGGAGCTTGCCGCGCCGCTGGGGATGGATCGCCCTTGGGGCGGCGACGGCGGCCCTCTATGCCCTCGTCCTTGGGCCTTCGCTCCACTTTGCTGCCGTAAAAGCGGGCGCTTAGGGCGAGTCAAAGCCAGGTGCGCGGCTGAGGAGACCAGACAAGGACTGGCCGAGGCCAGGGCGGCGCGCCCGGCCGCAAGCGACCGGGGGCCGGGGAAGAGCGGCCTTTGCTCATCACGCGCGGGTCCCTGTCTCGCCATGCGGACCCGACCGAGGGAAGTTGGACGCTCGCGATGATAATCTGGACGGGGCAGCCTAGGTCGTCTCAGCCGCGCGCTCTATGGTCGATCTATCTGTTTGAGAGAGATCGAAGGCCGAATGCCTATCAACACCGCTGCATGGTTGCCTGGAAAGGGCGCCAAGCTCCACGTCGGCTCCGCGCCCTTCACATCGCCCAAAGACAACGAGATTGTGGTCAGGAACCACGCGGTGGCCATCAATCCGGTCGACTGGATAAAACAGGCCCTCGGCGATCTGCTCTTTGGCTGGATTAAGTGTCCCTTTGTGCTGGGCTCAGATCTCGCCGGAGAGGTGGTCGCCGTCGGCGGCGCGGTCACCCGGTTCAAAGTGGGGGACCGCGTCGTGGGTCACGCCATCGGCATGGATCCCAAGGTCAACGCCGCATCGCAAGGCGCATTTCAGCTCCACACGGTGGTCTTGGAGCACGCCGCGTCGCCGATCCCGGACGCGCTTTCCTACGAGCGCGCCGCTGTGCTGCCGCTGGGTCTTTCGACGGCGGCGTGCGGCCTTTTCCAAAAAGATCATCTGGGCTTGCAGCATCCCTCGACCTCGCCCAGCGCGACCGGCGAAGCGGTCCTGATCTGGGGCGGTTCGACCAGCGTCGGCAGCAACGCGATCCAGCTGGCTGTCGCGGCCGGCTATGAGGTGATCACCACCGCCTCGCCCCGGAACTTCGCCTATGCCCAATCTCTCGGGGCGAGCCAGGTGTTCGACTATAACGCCAAGACCGTTGTCGCGGATATTGTTCGGGCCCTAGAGGGCAAGACCGTCGCCGGCGCCCTCGCGATCGGTTCGACCTCGGCCCTGGCCTGTCTCGACGTCGTCCGAAGATGCAAGGGTCGCAAGTTCGTCTCCCTGGCGAGCTATCCCTTATCCTTCGACACCCTCTCTGACCGACAAAGCGTGCTTGTGCAGTTCATGGCCATGATGCCGACGCTTATGAGCTTTGCCCTCAAGATTGCGCTGAAGCGCCAGCTCGGCGGCATCCGCACCAACTTCATCTTTGGGAGCTCGCTGATGTTCAACGAGGTCGGCCCCATGATCTACGCGGACTTTCTGCCGGCGGCGCTCGCGGAGGGTCGATACATCGCCGCGCCCGAGCCCAAAGTCATTGGAGAGGGGCTGGAGCTGATCCAGGCGGCGTTTGCGGCTCAGCGTAAGGGCGTGTCAGCCGCTAAGGTCGTCGTCTCCCTGCCGTGACCGAAGCTCTGATCCTCGTCATCGGCGCGTCCGGTTTTGTGGGCGGCGGTCTAGCCCGGACCTTGGTCGCTGATGGATACGCCGTACGCTGCCTGACGCGGACGCCGGCGCGGGTGGAAGCGCTCAGGGCCCTTGGGTGCGACATCGCCGAGGGCGATGTCTCAAAACCGGCCTCGCTGGACCGGGCCCTTGAGGGCGTTAGGGCGGTCTATATCTCGATCCAGACCCTTTCACCCCAGCCGGCGAGCAGGCCTGACCAGCGGTTCATGGCGGTTGAGCGCGAGGGTCTTGAGAACATCGTGAGAGCCGCAAAGGCCAAGGGCGTGCGGCGGCTCATTTACGTCACCTCGCTCGGGATCGATGCGGGCTCTCCCAGTGAATGGCTGCGCGAGCGATGGCGGGCGGAACAAGACCTTTTGGACAGCGGGCTCGAGGTGACCGTCATCCGGCCAGGCATGATCGTGGGCGAAGGCGGCCGGGGTTTCGGGATCCTGGCGAGCCAAGCCCGCAAGGGGGTGGTTGTAAGCTTGGCCAGCCGATCAAGGATGCGCACGATCGCCCTTGGGGACCTCGTCTATTATCTTGTCTCTGTGCTCGACGAGCCGCGCGCCTTCGGCCAGCGCTTTGACGTCGGCAGCGACGATGTCCTCTCAAACCGGCAGATGATCGACATCAACGCCGATCTTGTGAACCGAAGCCATCCGATTAAGATCGGAATCCCGCCGGGCCTGATCGGGCTGCTCGCCCCAGTGATCGAACGCCTGGCTAAGGCGCCGAAGGGCGGGATTCGGGGCTTCTTGGACAGCCTGGACGGCGACGGCGCCGGCGATCCCATGCCGATCCGCGCCCTCCTGCCGCGCCCTCTGAAGTCCTACCGTGAGGCCGCTGCGCCGATCCTGGCGCGGGCGGGGGCAGGGCCTTTTTAGGGTATGACGGAGATCTCACACGCAAAACGAAGAGCGCTCGCGCACTGAAACCTCCCTCCCTCGGACGGCGCGGCCTAAAGATCGAGCATGTCGCGAACCCGGGCGCTGAGATCGTCCAGGGCGAAGGGTTTGGTGATCACCGCCATCCCCGCCTCGAGGTGGCCGTTTCCCACGACCGCGTTTTCAGCATAGCCGGTGATGAAGAGCACCTTGAGGTCAGGCCTGGTCATGCGGGCCGCGTCGGCGACCTGGCGCCCGTTGACGCCGCCCGGAAGCCCGACGTCGCTGATCAAAAGATCGACCTTGGCCTCGCTCTGCAGAATCCTAAGTCCAGACGGTCCGTCCTCAGCCACCAGCACCTTATAGCCGGCGCCTTCGAGCACATCGACGATCAGGAAACGGATGGCCTCCTCATCATCGATGACGAGAACGGTCTCGCCGAGGCCGACATCCCCGGCCGCCGGAGCGTCAGGATCGGGAAGGTCATGCTCGCCATCGTGCCGCGGCAGGTAAAGACAGACCGTCGTGCCCTTGCCGACCTCCGAATAGATCCGCACTTCGCCGCCCGACTGGCGAGCGAAGCCGTGCACCATCGAAAGGCCAAGGCCGGTTCCCTGTCCGATCGGCTTGGTGGTGTAAAAAGGATCAAAGGCGCGCGCGATGACGTCTGCGCTCATCCCGGATCCGCTGTCGGTGACGCAGAGGGACAGGTATTGCCCCTGGGGCAGGTTGTGCTGGTGGGCTGCGCGGCGATCGAGCCACCGATTGGCCGTTTCGATGGTCAGCCGCCCCCCATCGGGCATGGCGTCCCGCGCATTGATCGCAAGGTTCAAAAGGGCGCTTTCCAGTTGGACGCGGTCCACCTTCGCCGTCCAAAGACCGCCGGCGCCGACCGATTCCACCGTGATCGAGGGGCCGACGGTGCGGCGGATCAGATCTTCCATGCCGGCGACCAGGCGATTGATGTCGGTGAGTTGAGGGTCGAGGGTCTGGCGGCGTGAAAAAGCCAGAAGTCTTTGGGTCAGCGCCGCCGCCCGCTGGGTCGAGGCCCGCGCCATCTCGATATAGCGCTGCAGGCCCCCCAACCGACCTTCCTGCAACCGCTTCTCAAGCAGCTCGAGGCTGCCGCCGATCCCGGCGAGGAGGTTGTTGAAGTCGTGCGCGAGGCCGCCGGTCAGTTGTCCTACCGCCTCCATCTTCTGCGCCTGGCGCAGAGCGTCTTGGGTCTCGGCCAGGGCGTCCTGGGCGGCGACCTCCTCGGTGACATCCCGGCCCGTGCAATAAACCAGCCCCTCCTCAGGGACGCCGATCCAGGAGATCCACCGATAATCGCCGGTCTTTGTGCGATAGCGATTGGGAAAACGGAGCGCCGGCTGGCCGGTCTGGGTCAGGGCGAAGGCTGCGCGGGTCCGCTCAAGATCGTCGGGATGGATCAGGTCCCAGATCGATTTTTGGGCGAGCTCCTCCTCGGACCAGCCGAGGACGGTTCGCCAGGCAGGATTGGAGGTCTCAAAATAGCCGTCGGCGTTTAAGGCGCCCATGAGATCCGGGCTGAGCTGCCAGCTCATGCCGCGGGCCTGGGTGCGCTGGATCACCTGGCGTTCAAGATCCGTGTTCAGGGCCTGCAAGGCGGCGTTGGCGCGATAGGCGGTGGTGGCATCGTAACCGCCGACAAAGATGCCCGAAACCAGCCCTCCCGCGTCGCGGATCGGCTCGTAGAGAAAATCGATGTAGCGATCCTCATTCTCGCCCATCAACCGGATTGGCGCACCGTGCGCGACATAGCGCTCACCGGTCGCATAAACCCGGTCGAGGAGTTCATAAAACCCCTGACCGGCCAGTTCGGGGAAGACGTCCCTGACGGAGCGTCCGAGGTAGTTGCGGTCGCCGCCGATGGTCAGATACGCCTGATTCACATACTCATAGATGTGCGAGGGGCCGCGCAGGACGCTGACAAAGCCTGGCATCTGCAGCAGAAGCTGGCGTTGTTTCTCCTGTTCCTCAGCCGTGCGCCGATCCGCGAGGACCCGGTCTGTGGTCTCGATGACGATCGCAAGAACGCCAGCCGGGCGGCCGTTCTCGCCGATCACCGGCGAATAATCGAGATTCATCCAGACCTGTTCGGGCGACCCGTTTCGATAAAGGGTGAACTCCTGGTCCTTGTAAGCGAGGGTTCCGCCCGCCAGGCCCACTTTCATGACGTTGTCGTTGAAGGCGGCGACCTCGGGCCAGCCATCGCGCACCTTGCTGCCCAAAAGCTCGGGGTGGCGACCGCCGGCGAAAACAGAGTAGGCGTCATTGTAAAGCATGTAGCCTTCCTCGCCCCAAAGCATCACGATCGGCACTGGCGAGCGCAGCAGAAATCCGGTCATGGTCTTCAGGCTGAGGGGCCAACCGGCAACGGGCCCGAGGCTGGTCGAGGTCCAGTCGAAGGTCGCGATGAGGGCGCCAAGCTCGCCGCCGCCCTGGAGGAAGCGCGCCGTCAATGGCAGGGCGGAGAAAGTGTCAGGCACAGGGCGGTCGGCTCTTGGGGCGAGGGGCGGCGGGCGAGTGATCGCTGAACGCGCCGCGCTCGGAAAAGTTGTCGCCCGGGGCGCTGTCAGGGGCGCGTTCCACCTAACGCGCCCCACCCGGACGGGCGATCCTGGCGTCTGGGGACCTCCCGCCGCCCTTTTCGCCTTCGCCGGATGCGGGGCTGGTCGGAGGGGCGTGGAGGGGCTGGATGGGCCCCCGGCCGAACCCTTGGACACTCGTCGTCTTAGGCCCCCAAAGCGCCGGTAACGAGGTCGGCGACCTCTCCGCCACGGCCGGCGAGGATCCCCTTGGCCGAGTAGAGCGCCATACCGAACACCTGGCTGGCTTCAACCTTGGGCGGCATCACAAGTTCATAACGATCGGTGACCACGTCGAGGAGCGCAGGACCAGGCTGGCTCAGCCAGGCGCGGACCGCGTCGTCGAGCTCGCCCGGCTGGGTCACGCGCCGACCCCAAAACCCCATGGCTTCGGCGATGCGGCTGAACTCGGGATTTTTGAGGGAGGTGTAGGCGTCGAGGAGCCCCTCGACTTTCTGCTCCAGCTCCACAAAGCCCAGGGAGGAATTATTGAACACCACAACCTTGATCGGCAGGTCCTCCTGCAGGGTCGTGAGAAGATCGCCGAGCATCATGGCGATGCCCCCGTCGCCGGACAGCGAGATGACCTGACGGTCTGGGAAGGCGGCCTGGGCGCCGAGGGCCTGGGGCATAGCGTTGGCCATGGTGCCGTGGGTGAGGCTGACCAGGGTGCGGTTCTGACCGGTCGCCGGCACGTGGCGGAGACACCAGACCATCGGCGAGCCGCCGTCCGCGGTGTAGATGGCGTCGGGCTGTGCATGCCGCGCGATGGTCTCGACCAGGTATTGCGGATGGATAGCGCCGTTCTTTCCCGCGACGGCGCGTTTTTCGAGGTCTGCCTCACTCCTGCGCGCGTGCTTTAAGGCGTCGTCGAGGAAGCTTCGATCTTTGCGCGGCGCAATCAGCGGCAAAAGCGCGTCGAGGGTTGCGGCCACATCGCCCACAGCCGCGATGTCCACTGGGTGGCGGCGACCGAGGTGGGCGGGCTCGATATCGATCTGGAGGATGCTCGCCTTGGACGGGTAGAATTGTCGCCAAGCGAAATCGCAGCCCAGCAATAGGAGCGTGTCGCAGCCCATCAGGGCGTGATAGCCGCCATGGGTCCCGAAGACGCCGGTCATGCCGACGTCGAACGGATTGTCGGGCTCAAGGAAGTCTTTGGCCCTCGAGGTGCGCGCGACGGGCGCCTGCAGCCGCTCGGCCAGGGCGATTACCTGGTCGTGGGCGTGCTCGCAGCCGGATCCGCCATAAATGGCGATCTTCGAGCCTTTGTTGAGCAGCTCGGCCATGCGCGCGAGTTCCGCGTCGTTGGGGCGTACGATCGGCTGTGCGCGGTGCACAGCGAAGGGGGGCTCGTCCGGCGCCTTGGCGCTGAATACGTCTACAGGAACGATCAGGACAGCTGCGCCGCGCTTGGCGAGGGCGGTTTGCGCGGCCATGGCGGTCATGCGCCGGGCCTGAGCCGGGGTGCGGATCTCCTCGCAAAACACGCTGCCTGACTGATAGACCGCCTTAAAGTCGACCTCTTGTGGAAAGTCGAAGCCGAGCTCGTCGCGGACGATCTGGCTGGCGATCAGAACGACCGGCGCGCGGTTGCGGTGGCTTTCGTAAAGGCCGTTGATGAAGTGAAGGCTCCCCGGGCCGCACGAGCCTGCGCAAAGGGCGAGGCTATCGGATAAGAGCGCATCGGCCCCCGCGGCGAAGCCGCCGGCCTCTTCGTGGCGCATGTGAACCCAGCGGATCTCGCTGCGCCGGATCGCATCGGTGAAGTAGTTGAGGGTATCGCCGGGGACGCCATAGCACCGCCGGGCCCCCGCCTGGCTCAGAACCTCCACCATGACGTCGGCGACTTTAAGGCTCATTCAGGCCATCCTGAGGGTAGGGCGCGCGCCGGATGCTCTGCGCCGAAGACGTCGGCGGAAGCGGCTGGCCACGCCAAAGGTTCCAGCGCCGTTAGGGTCCAGGCCCCTGAAGGTTCAAGCCAGCGCCGCCCTATCCCAGCCCTTCCATATAGCGAGGCATCCAGCCTTCGTTGGCGGCCAAAAGCGCCTCGAGGTCGATGGCGAACAAGGGGGCGTCAGCGCCGGTGAGCACGGCAAGTTCGCATCCGCCGGCCTCCCCGATCGGTTCGGCGAGGACCTTGGCGGCGTCGGCGCGGGCGTAGACCTCATCGGCGCGATCCTTAGCCAGCGCGATCAGGTAGCGGCCCTGATCTTCGCCGAACAGCCAGCCGAGCGCGTCAGCTTCCGGCTCCGGGGTCAGGACGAGGCCAACCTTTGACGCCAGCGCCATTTCAGCGGCTGCGGCCAAAAGGCCGCCGTCGGCCAGGTCGTGCACGGTGCGCACCACCCCATCCTTTATCAGACCGCGGACAAGGTCGCCCGCCCGACGCTCGGCGATGAGGTCGACGGGGGGCGGCGGACCATCCTCGCGGCCCAGGAGTTCGCGCAGGTAGAGGGACTGGCCAAGATGGCCTTTGGTCTCGCCGATCAGGATCAGAACTTCGCCGGCTGAGAGCGTGCCATAGCCGGCGCGCCGTCGACTGTCGGCCAGAAGGCCAAGGGCGCCCACCGTCGGGGTAGGGGGGATGCCGATGCCGGACGTCTCGTTGTAGAGGGATACGTTCCCGCTCACGACCGGGAACTCCAGGGCCCGGCAGGCTTCCGCCATGCCGTCGATGGCGCGCACGATCTGACCCATGATCTCTGGGCGCTCCGGATTGCCGAAGTTTAGATTGTCGGTGATGGCGATGGGTTCGGCGCCGACGGCGGTGAGATTACGCCAGGCCTCCGCCACAGCCTGTTTCCCCCCCTCGTAGGGATCGGCCTGGACATAGCGCGGGGTGCAGTCAGAGGTCATGGCCAGGGCCTTGCCTGAACCATGCACGCGCACGACGCCGGCGTCGGCGGCGGTGGCGCTGTCCGCCAGGGTGTCGGCCATAACGTGCCGGTCGTACTGCTCCCAGAGCCAGCGCTTTGACGCAAGATCCGGGCAGGCCAGGAGGGTCAGGACCGCGTCAGCCCAATCCGCCGGAGAGGGCGTCTCGCCGAGGGCGGCTGGCGGCTTTGGCTCGACCCAGGGCCGATCGTAAAGGGGGGCGTCGTCGAACAGGGGCGCCAAGGGGACATCGGCCACGACCTCGCCGCGATGTCTCAGAACCATCCGGCCGGTGTCGGTGGTCTTTCCGATGACCGCCGCATCCAGCCCCCATTTCTCAAAGACGCGATGGCCGTCCGATTCGCGTCCAGGCTTGAGGATCGCCAGCATCCGCTCCTGGCTTTCCGACAGCATCATCTCGTAAGCGGTCATGCCCGTCTCACGCTGAGGCACCGCGTCGAGGTCAAGCTCGACGCCGACGCCGCCCTTGCCCGCCATCTCGACCGAGGAGGAGGTGAGGCCCGCCGCGCCCATGTCCTGGATTGCAGCGACGGCGCCGGTGGCCATGAGCTCAAGCGTGGCCTCAATCAGCAGCTTCTCAGCAAAAGGGTCGCCAACCTGAACCGTCGGGCGCTTCTCATCGGAAGCGTCGTCGAATTCCGCAGACGCCATGGTGGCGCCATGGATGCCGTCGCGGCCGGTCTTGGATCCGAAATAGACCACAGGCAGGCCGGCGGCGGGGGCGGCCGAGTAGAAGATCTTATCCGCGTCGGCCAGGCCGACGCACATGGCGTTGACCAGGATGTTGCCGTCGTAGCCGGAGTGAAAGTTGGTCTCGCCGCCAACGGTCGGCACCCCGACGCAATTGCCATAGCCGCCGATGCCGGCGACGACCCCGGCCACAAGTCGGCGGGTCTTGGGGTGTTCGGGCGCGCCGAAACGCAGAGCGTTCAGGAGCGCGATCGGACGGGCGCCCATGGTGAACACATCGCGCATGATGCCCCCGACCCCGGTGGCGGCGCCCTGGTAGGGCTCGATATAGGAGGGGTGGTTATGGCTCTCCATCTTGAAGATGGCGGCCTGGCCATCGCCGATATCCACCACCCCGGCGTTCTCCCCCGGGCCGCAGATCACTCTGGGCCCTGTGGTCGGAAACTTCCTGAGCTGGTTCCTTGAGGACTTATACGAGCAGTGCTCGGACCACATGACGCTGAAAATGCCGAGCTCGACCTGATTGGGATCTCGCCCGAGCCGCTCGACGATCACGGCGTATTCGTCTGACTTCAGGCCGTACTCGGCGGCCAGATCGGCCATGGGTTTTGTCGGGGCGTTCATAAGGGGGGACTAGCCGATTTGCAGGGGCATGTCAGCGCAGCCGGCGCGCGATGCCCGCCAATCCTCTCGTCCTTGAAATCAAACCCGCTGGGGGCTTTGGGCGCCGCCCGACGCAAAGGGTGAGGCCTATCTGAGGCTCAGGGCTATTGGCGGTCGTAGGCGAAGGTCTCGTCCGTAAGGTCGATCTTGGGGAATTCGTCCTTCTCGCGCCAATAGTCCTGGCTGTGACGCCATGGCTCGCGATCGCCGCTCTTGGGCAGAAGATGCATGCCGCGCAGCAGATAGCCGGGATTGAAGTTTTCCGGGTCGATCCAATCCGACAAGGTCATGCCGGTCGGCGCAACCACATCGACGCGCTTGGCGCCGATCAGCTTCATATGGTTCAGCAGCCGGCAGACGAAGTCGGCGACCATGTCGGTGCGCAAGGTCCAGCTTGCGCGGAAATAGCCGAACACCCAGACGAGGTTCGGAACGCCTGAGAACATCATGCCGCGGTAGGTGACCGTATCGGAGAACACCAGCGGCTTTTCATCGATGCTAAAGGCGATATCGCCAAGGACGTTGAGGTTAAAGCCCGTGGCGGTCAGGATGATATCCGCTTCGAGCGTCTCGCCTGATTTCAGCTGGACCCCCGCTTCGGTGAAGGTCTCGATCTCGCCCGTCACCACCGAGGCCTTGCCCGAGGCGATGCCTTGGAAGAGGTCGCCGTCCGGGATGAACGCGATCCTCTGGCGCCACGGCAGATAGCGCGGGGTAAAATTCTTAGCCACTTCGTCGGGCGGCAGAAAGAGACCGACGGCGTCCAGCAACTCCTTGGTCACCGTCTCCGGCTCCTCGAAGCACCGGCGGGTAAAAACGTCCATGTCATACAAAATCTTGCGGCGCACGATCTCATGGATCCAGGTCTCATCGACCTGCAGCGCCCTCAATGTGTCTGCAAGATCGTTGGCGTTGCGCCCGGGAATGAAATAGGTCGGCGATCGCTGCAGCACGGTCACATGCCCCGCATCCACCGCCATGGCCGGCGCCACTGTGGCCGCCGTTGCGCCAGAACCGATGACAAGGACGCGTTTGCCGCGATAGTCGAGGTCTTCGGGCCAGGTCTGCGGATGGACGATCCGTCCTTTGAACCGGTCCATCCCCGGCCAATCGGGCGTATAGCCTTCCGAATGGCGATAATAGCCTTGACACATCCAGAGGAAATTGGCGGTGAAGCTCAGGATCTCGCCTTGGTGCACCGCCTCAACCGTCCAGCGACGATCGGCGCTCGACCAACGGGCGCTGATGATCCGGTGACCGTAACGGACATGGCGCTCTAGGTCGTTCTCGTCGATCACCTCGCGCATATATCTGAGGATTTCCTCCGCGCTCGCGATCGGGGCGCCCACCCAGGGCTTGAAGCGATAGCCGAAGGTGTAGAGGTCGCTGTCCGAGCGCACGCCCGGATATTTATGGGTCAACCAGGTGCCGCCAAAGCTTTCCTGACTTTCCAGGGCGACAAAACGCGTTCCGGGACACTGGGTCAAAAGATGATAGGCGCTGCCGATCCCCGATATCCCGGCGCCGACGATCAGCACGTCCACGTGCTGGGCGTCGCCTGAGTGCGCAGCCTCCGGCCGATTCAGCGTCGCCGTTCCGTCCGCCATCTTACGCTCCCTTGACCTCGGCTTCAGCTTCTTCGAGCTGCGGCGTCATGATCGATAAGATCCGATCATGCGCCTTGACTGACGCTGATCCTAGGTGAACATCGATAACTTGTCTTGTGGGAAAGCGCCCGCCGCGTGCGCTTTCCTCACCCCGGCCCATAGCCTCGACAGGGCCCCAACGGGGGCGCGGCCCAAACCAAACCCGAAGGGGAGGGGGCCAGGGAGGTTCAGACCTAGGGCGCGGCTTGCTCCGGCGACCCCAACAGGGGCAGCTCCACATAGCTGGCCTCGCTGGCCGTTCTAAACACCCGCTCGGTGCTCTTGCGATAGTCGGCGGGCTTGGCGAAGAAGATATTGTTCACATAGGTCTGAGGGTTGCGGTCATAGAGCGGAAACCAGCTCGACTGGATCTGGACCATGATCCTGTGGCCGGGAAGAAAGACGTGGTGCGCGTTCGGCAAGACGAAGCGATAGGGCTCGACCCGTCCCGGGGCGATCGGCTCTGGCGCCTCAAAGCTCTTGCGGTAGCGACCGCGCAAGATATCCATTGAGACAGCGAGCTGATAGCCGCCCATCTTGGGGTCTGAAGCATCCTCATCGGGATAGACATCGATCAGCTTGACCACGAAATCCACGTCGGTTCCGGTGGTGGAGGCGAAGAGATTGGCCACCGGCGCCCCGGCGATCTCGACCGGCGCGCTGAGAGGATCGGTCTCGTAGGTCAAAACATCGGTGCGGTCGGAAAACAGGCGCTGATCGTCGACCAGCCATTGTCTCCAGGTCGAGCCTTCAGCATAGGTCGGTCTGATCGGGCGCAGCCGATAGGGCACCGGCTTGGCGGGATCGGAGATGTATTCGTCGTATCCGGCCTGGCCGCCGAAGAGGGCGCCGGGCGTGCGGGGTCGCTCGAAGCTGAGCTTGAAGCCAGATTGAAGATAGAGCGGCGTTGGGGTTGGCGCCGTGGGACCCTTCGGCGGCCAGGCCCCATAGGATCGCCATTTATTCGCGCCGGTCTCGTAGGCCAGCACAGGCGGCGTATCGGCCTTTGGGGCGCCGTCCTTCAACCGCTGGTTCAGCCAGGGCGCCAGCACCTCGTGGCGAAAATGCCAGGCCGTGTCGCCGTCAAACTTGATGTCGCCGAGCTCTGAGCCTTCCCGCATCGACCCGCCATGCGACCACGGGCCGATGACGAGGTAATCCATATCCCCAGTGGCGTCTTTGGGCTTGGTCGCCTCGTAGGTTGCGACCGCCCCGTACATGTCCTCCTGGTCCCAGAGGCTCGCCACATAGAGGGTCGGGACCTTCAAAGGCCGGGCGCCCAGGATTTCGTCGAGCGCCTGAGCGCGCCAGAAGCTGTCATAGGCTGGATGGTCGGCCATGCGCTTGGGAAACCCCAGCTGGCCGACGCCGTAGCGCTCCATGAAGTCGCCGGCCGAGCCGGCGGCGAGGAAGGTGTCGTAGTCGTCATAGCCGGGGCGCCAAAGATCTGCGCCTTCGGCGCGCTCGGTATCTTGGGTGTAGTAATAGTCGTAGCCGATCAGGCGGAAGGCGCCGCCGTGGAAGTCGTCGTCGTTCTTCCAGGTATTGGCCACCGGGTTCACGGGGACGGCGGCCTTCAGGGCCGGGTGAGGATCGGCGAGCGCCATCAGCACCATCATCCCGTCGTAAGAGACGCCGATTATGCCCACCTTGCCGTTGGTCTCGGGCGTGTTCTTAACGAGCCAGTCGATCGTGTCCCACGCGTCCGTCGCATGGTCGGTCGAGGTCGGGTTCAGAGGGCCGCGGAGGGGGCGCTCATTGATGTAGGCGCCTTCGGAGCCGTACTTGCCGCGCACGTCCTGGTAAACCCGGATATAGCCGTTCTCGACCGCGTAGTCGTCGCCGACCGGAAGGATCGCCTTCATGTGGGGACTTTGCGCCCGAGCGGTTTCGCCGCTCGCGCTGTAAGGGGTGCGCGTGAGCAGGATTGGGGCGTTCTTCGCGCCCTTGGGGACGACGATGACCGTGTGAAGTTTCACCCCGTCGCGCATGGGGATCATCACCTCGCGCTTGACGTAGTCGAAGCTCGAGGTCGCCGGCTCGAAGTGCTCGGGGATGTCGCTGGGTTGGGCTGAAGCCGGTCCGGCCGGCACGAGCGCCGTCATGAGCCAGAGCGCCGCTGCGCCCACGATGATCATCCGCATCCGACCTGTCTTGCCTCCCTTGAACAGCCCCGTCCGTCTTTATCCCTGTGTTCCTTAGCCAAGCCCACAGGTGAGTAAAGCGGGATCATCCCGGCGGCGCGCGGCCTAGGCGGGCGTCAGATCCACCCCGTCCAGCCCGTCTTTGGCCGGCCCAAGCTCGTTCTCCCAGTGCGCGACCACGGCCGACGCCAGGGAATTTCCGACCACATTGGTGGCCGTGCGGCCCATGTCGAGGACATGGTCGACGCCAAGCACCAGAGCGATGCCCGCCTCGGGAATCTTGAAGGTCGGCAGAATGGCGGCGATCACCACCAGCGAGGCGCGCGGCACGCCGGCGATCCCCTTGGAGGTCACCATCAGCATCACGACCATGACCGCGATCTGGCCCGGGGCGAGATGGATGCCATAGGCCTGCGCGATGAAGAGACAGGCGAAGGTGCAATACATCATCGAACCGTCGAGATTGAACGAATAGCCGAGGGGAAGGACGAAGCTCGCCACGCGCTTGGACACGCCGAAGGCCTCGAGCGCCTCCAGGGTGCGTGGATAAGCCGCCTCGGAGGTCGCCGTGGAGAAGGCGATCAGGGCCGGCTCGCGTATGGCCCGCGCCAGAGCGGCGATTCGGGGTCCGATGACCAAGAACCCGGCCAGGAACAGAAGCGTCCAGAGCAGAAGGAGCGCGGCGTAAAAGTCCCCGACCAGGGCCGCATAGGTCGCCAGGATGCCGACGCCCTGGGCCGTGACCGTCGCTGCGACGGCGGCGAAGACGGCGAGGGGCGCCAGCTTCATGACGACGTTGGTGATCTTCAGCATAAGGTGGGCAAGCTGTTCCACCAGGCTGAGAAGGCCTGAAGTCTGTTCGCCGAGGGCCGCCATCGCTGTCCCGACGAAGGTCGAGAACACCACGATCTGCAGGATTTCGTTTCTGGCCATGGCGTCGGCGATCGAGGTCGGGAAAACGTGCGCCATGAAGTCCTTGAGCGAGAGGCTTGACGACACCCCGGCGACCGCGCCCCCGCCGGTTGGCGGCTGAAGGTGCAGGCCCGATCCCGGGTGAAGCAGGCTGACCATAGCAACCCCCAGCAGCAGGGAGACCACTGAGGCGGTCAAAAACCAGCCCAAGGTCTTTAGGCCGACGCGTCCGACCGCTGATCCGGTCCCCATATGGGCGATGCCGCTGACCAGGGTTGAGAACACCAGGGGCGCGATGATCATCTTGATCAGCCGCAGAAAGATGTCGGTGATCAGGCTGAAATAACCGGCCGCGTCGGCCAGCGCCTTGGGGTCGTGGATGGCCGCGTTGCATGCGGCCCCGGCGCAGAGGCCCATGACCATGCCAACGACGATAAAAAGGGTGAAATTGCGCGACATCAAGGCCCCCCGATGCAGGCTAGACCCGGGCCGGTCTTGGCCGCCCGGACGCCCCTGCCGATCAAATCTAGACGGTTTTTGGATCAGATCGCACCTGATCCTGCGATAGGCGCTAAAGCCTGTGGATCCTCAGCGAGCCCGAGGAGGAATGGGCGCGCGCCGATCGGCTTACAGGCTTTCAAGCCTGGGGCCTGCTCCGCGCCGCAATTGCTGCGTAGCGATAGGATACATCATAGGATTCTGCGCATGAGCGGACGGGTGCTGCTGGTCGAAGACGACGTCGATACGGCCGACTATGTGGCCAAGGGGCTACGCGAGGCGGGGTTTACGGTTGAGCATGTCGCCGATGGCCGGGACGGCCTTTACCTTGCGTCCTCTTCCGCTTTTGATGCGGTGATCATGGACAGGATGCTCCCGGGGATGGACGGTCTTTCGGTGGTCAAGGCTCTCCGCGCGGGCGGCGTCGAGACGCCGATCATGATCCTCTCGGCGCTGGCCCAGCTCGATGAGCGGGTGACCGGCCTGCGCGCCGGGGGCGACGACTATCTGACCAAGCCCTTCGGGTTTTCTGAGCTGCACGCCCGGCTCGAGAACCTCATCCGTCGCCGAGGCGGCAAGGCGGTGGAGACGGTGCTGCGCTGCGCCGATGTGGTGATGGATCTGTTGTCACGCAAAGTGACACGATCGGGCAAGCCGCTCGACCTCTTGCCGCGCGAGTTCAAGCTGCTGGAATACTTCCTGCGCAACAAGGACCGGGTGGTCACGCGCACCATGCTGCTCGAGCAGGTTTGGGACTATAGATTCGACCCCCACACCTCGATCATCGACACCCATATTTCGCGCCTCCGCAAAAAACTCGACGAAGGCTATCCGGCCCCGCTGCTGCACACCCTTCGCGGCGTCGGCTATCGCCTGTCTGAGACGCCGTAAAGCCGAGCACATCCTCCCCTCCGGGCGGGGCCTCAGAATGAGGGTTTGTTCTGAAAAGGCCTGGCGCCAAGCTGGCCTTTGACCTGAAATAACGATCCGCCTTGGGCCAAGGCCTATCCGGAGGCGGTCCCGAAAGCCCGTGAGGATGCTCATGTCTTCGCCGTTCGGCGGTCTGCGCCGGCTTGCACCGTCGACCTTCGTCATCCTGGCGGTTCTCTTGGTGCTGGCGGGCAGCGCCGCGGCGCTGGTTGTGGTCTATCGCACCGGCGAGCGGATCATTACCCAGCGCGAGCGCGCCGAAGCTCTGGCCGAGCGGGACCTTCTGGCGGAACTCGATCAGGAACAGGGGCTCGCCAGCCTGGTCTCCTCTGTCGCGCGGCGATCGCGCTTCTCCGCCGGCGGGGAGCGCTATGGCCTGTTCAGCGAGACCGATGCGCCCCTGGCCGGCGACCTCGCCGCTTACCAGCCGAGCTTCACCGATGCCGACTGGCGGGTAGTTCGACTGTCCGGCGACCGGCCGGCGACCTTGCATGTGGTCACCACGGTCATGCCCGACGGGGCGCGGCTTGTGGTCGGGCGCGACCTTTCCAACACCCGCCAGTTCGAGCGCGCCATTCTTGAAGGCTTTCTCTCGGCCTTGGCCATCGTCGTCGTCGCGGGCTTCATCGCCGGCTATATACTGAACGCGCGCATGCTGCGGCGGGTCGATTCGATCGCCCAGACCGCCGAACGGATCGCCGCCGGCGATCTTTCCGCACGGACCTCGATTTCTGACATTCATGACCCGTTCGGCCGTGTCGGCGCGTCCCTCAACGCCATGCTGGACCGCATCGAAGCCTTGATGACCGGGATGCGCACGGTGACCGATAGCCTGGCGCATGACCTCAGAACCCCCCTGACGCGGATGAAGGGCGCCTTGACCCGCGCCCTTTCGCCGGACGCCTCGGAGGCGCAGCGTCTTGACGCCATCGAGGACGCCCACGGACAGGTGGACCATACTCTGGCGACCCTATCGGCCATGCTGGATATCGCCCGCGCCGAGACCGGTTTGTCGCGAGACATGATGCTGCCCGTCGATGTCGCCGCCCTGGTGGACGAGGTCACCGAGTTTTTCGCACCGATCATCGAGGACGCCGGTCAATCCTTGTCTGAAGCGCTCAGCGACGGGCCGGTCGTGGCCCTGGCGCACGAGGCCCTCTTGCGCCAGGCGATCGGCAATCTCCTGCACAATGCGGCCCTCTACGCGGGAGAGGGCGCCCAGGTGATCGTCAAGGTCGAAGCCCTGGGCGATCGGGTCGAAATCACGGTGGCGGACACCGGCGGCGGGGTCGCGGCCGATCAACTTCATCGGATCCCCGAAAGGTTCGTCCGGTTGGATCCCGCGCGCGGTTCAGGCGGGTCTGGTCTTGGTCTCGCCATTGCGACGGCCTGCGCGAAGCTTCACGGCGGAGCGCTCCGCCTTGAGGACAACGCCCCGGGGCTGAAAGCCGTCCTTGAGCTCTCTCGCATAGATCCGGGGATATAGGGCCTTCGCCCTGCAGCCCGGCGCTGGCTGGGCGCTAAACGCCGTTTTCGCCGGATTCTTTTGTATGTCCGAACAGGGACGGTTGCGTTCACAGCCGCTGTCGTCCAGAACTGGCTAGGCGAAGCTATCTAGAAGAGTCGATGGACACTTCCCATTCGCATGTGATCGCGCCGGTTTGCGCAAGGCTCAAGTCCGTCTTTGAGCCTGCGGCGACAGACCCGATGCCTGTGGACCTCAACCGTCTTCTTGAGGCCCTGGACGACGCCTACACCCGGGGAGACCTCTTTGGGTCCCAAGAGGCCTTCACCCCAGCCTTGCGCAAGGCTTAAGCGGCGCGATCGGGCCGGATCAACCGGTTGTGGATTTCTTTCTGGCCCCTTGAGAGGCTTCTCCGCCCTTGCGGCCCGCCGCGGCGGCCAAGCTTCGATCTTGAGAAAAACTGCGTTTTTCGTTGGGGACGCTCTCGCCGCCTTTGCGCGCGATCGCCCGCTGCTTTTCTGGATCCATCGATGCGAAGCCGCGGTTGGACTTGCCGCCGGCGGACTCGTTATTGGGTTGGGACATGTTTGATTACTCCTTTTCCCGGATCACGGTTGGCTTAGCAGCCATTGCGGATAGAACCGCGCTTAAGGCGAGGAGTTCCCGATACGGGGCATAACGCCTAAGCTTTTTAGCCCATGGGGAACCGATGGCCGGATCAAAGTCGCAAGACGCGCCCCAAGGGGCGGGGAGAAAAACGTCCAGCCATTGGTGGCGGATCGGCGTCTCGGTGCTGATCGGCGCCTTGGCGGCCAGCCTCGCGATGGGTCGTGTCGCGCCTTTGGGCGCGATCCTTTTGATCGGCTGGAACGGCGCCGCTGCGAGCTATCTGGTCGGCGTCGGCGTTTTGTTTCTGACAAACGACGCGCCCCTGGTGCGCGCCCGAGCTCAGCAGCAGGACGAGAATCGCTCCGTTTTGATGATGTCCGTCCTCGCGGCGGTGGCGGCGAGCCTCGGGGCGATGGTCCTGACCCTGCACGACGCGAAGGCCGCAGGAAAGGCGGGTCTGCCGCCGTGGCTCCTCGCCCTTTCAGTCTCCACCATGGTGTTGAGCTGGCTTGTGGTGCAGAGCCTTTTTACGCTCCACTATGCGCACCGCTATTTCGGAGATCGCGACGAGGACGGCGCCGACGACGGCGGGATTAACTTTCCCGGGCAGAAGCCGACCAGCTACCGCGATTTTCTTTATGTCGCCATCTGCATTGGCGCCACCTGCCAAGTCTCCGACTTCAACATCACAACGAGCCGATTTCGCGAGCTCGTGACCGCACATGCCCTGGTCGCCTTCGCCTTCAACACCATGGTTCTGGCCCTCGGCGTCAATATTATCGGCAATCTGATGGGATCATGATCAGGGTGCGGCGGAAGGCGCAGGCGATTACCCGCCCGCGCTGGACTATGACGATAGCCGCGACACGGCCCCGGGGGGCTGTCTCGAACGGAGCACGTCGGGAACCTTGGGCAGGCTATCTCGTTTTCGGTCGTCGGCGCGCCTCTGGCGTGACGCAGAAGGTGCCGTGGACGCCGTTCAGACGCCGCGGCAGGAAGGGGGTGCCCCTATGCCGAAGCAGATCGTCCGCCAGGCGCCTTATCTGCGCCGGTATGCGCGGGCGCTGACCGGCTCCCAAGCCCGCGGCGACGCCCTCGTGTCGAGCGCGATCGAAGGTCTTCTTGGCGGCGTGCGACATCTCGACGCCGCCCTGCCGCTTCGCGTCGCCCTCTATCAGGTCCTGCATCAGGTCTGGAACCTTGACGGGAAGGGCGCCGATGAGGGCTCCGCCGTGGACAAGCGTCTGCAGGGACTTTCACCGGAACGGCGCGCGGCTCTGCTTCTTGCGGGCATGGAGGGGTTCACCTCAGAGGAGGCGGCCCATGTGCTTCAGGTCACGACCGGCCATTTCGACGCTGTCCTTAAAGCCGCCGAGCGCGACCTCGATAAACAGCTTGCCTCGAAGGTGCTGATCATCGAGGACGAGCCGATCATCGCCCTTGACCTCACCCGCCTCGTGCGTGAGCTCGGCCACGACGTCGTCGGCGCCGCCGCAACCCATGAGGAGGCTGTGAGCCTTGCGAAGGCCAGGCAGCCCGGTCTTGTGCTGGCGGACATTCGTCTGGCCGATGGATCCAACGGTATCGACGCGGCCAACGAGATCCTGAGTGAGCTTGATGTGCCAGTGATCTTCATCACGGCGTTTCCAGAGCACCTGCTAACCGGCGAACGGCCCGAACCCGCTTTTTTGATCACCAAGCCGTTTCGCGAAGAAGCGGTCAAAGCCCTGGTGGCGCAGGCGTTGTTCTTCCATGCGCCTCGTCCGCCGGTAGACGGGACCGCCAGAGTTTCCGCCTGACCCTCGCGCTCTGATCCTTGCGCCCTGGCGCTCGGCGCTTACCCTCGCCCTAGGAACTCCCCTCCTGGGCAGGTATTGTCATCTCGTCACGGGTGGAGTGGAGGAAAGCGGACATGGACGCCTTTAAAGAGGCAGGCTCGACGCAGCAGGCGTTCGAGGACGCAGCGGCCCGTACCGCTGAGCTTCGCCGCCAGGTCGAAGCGCGGGCGGCGGCGGCGCGGGACTGGGCTGTCGATCAAACGGACGTGATCCGCGACACCGTACAGACCCGCCCGTTCATCTCCATCGGGGTTTCAGCGGCCTCTGCCTTCGCTGCGGGCCTCGTGCTTGGCGTCCTGATCACAAGCGCCACCTTGCGGCGCTGAACGAGCCAAGGCCTCGGCGCAGGGCGTCGGGGACGGCTCATCGCTGCAGCGGCTAAGCCTTGCCTTATGGCGGCGGCCTTAAATCCATTTACCCATATCTCCCGGCGCGTGATGATCACGCCGGAAAAGATCATGCCGCTGCAAGGGCGAGGCGCGTCCGTTTGGGCCCCCGAGCTTACTAAAGCTTAACGGGACCTCAGAGCTTGGCCGAATTAGATCGCCCTCGATCCAAAGCGGCGCAACCCGGCATAAGAAGATGCTGAACCCGAAGAAGGCCTTGGAGAGCAGCAAACTTCGGTTAGCCACGCTCTTTATTTTTGGTGTTGGCGTTTCCGGCCTCGCCGCTCGAGCCGATGCCGCCGCCGCGCTGGCGGTGGTGCGAACCCGCGACGTCAACCTCTTTTACCGCATTTATGACGCCGCCAAGGGCGCGCCGACGGGCGAGGAACTTCAACGCGACTACATCGACGCCGGAAGTGATGGCGTGCGCCAATTTGTTCCCTATCGCAT
>Ga0116231_10005035_pt1 | contig 26339 bp, 24 predicted proteins | sample S1TSphgellanicum_2_FD_89695 | JGI IMG/M metagenome (GOLD analysis project Ga0116231, IMG submission 89695) | Host-associated microbial communities from peat moss isolated from Minnesota, USA - S1T2_Fd - Sphagnum magellanicum MG | ecosystem: Host-associated > Plants > Peat moss > Unclassified... | reverse complement strand
ATGGGACTAGGAAGAGTGACAAGCTATTCACTTACTCGAACCTACATCAAACCAACCAACAAGTTGGTTAGTTCACATTCTAGAACACCCTTGATGCTAGGACAAGCCACGGGCAACTCTGGACTCACTTGACTCACCATAGCCCGGACTTGGGGGAAGCCACCACCTTCCCCCACATAGTATACTCTGTGCCTTTCCGCAGCACCCACATCCGAATGGCTTTTTGTCCCGGGACTCCCAAGGAGGAGTCCCGAAATTGTCCCAGTTTGGACTCCTGAGACTTTGAGCGATCATAACTCTTTGCTCAGACCTCCGATTGGGATGAGATCTAAAGAATTTTGTAGCTCTCCTTGAGAGCTTTTCAAAGGTGTGTTGCACTTCACCTGCACACATCGAGGTTGGGTCAATTCCTGACTTTTAGTGGTCGAGAGTCAAACTAATAGTTTGACTCTTGGCCCTTCTTTTTGCCATAACTTGTGCTGCAGATGTCCAAATGGCCCATATGAGGCCATTTTCGACATTTACACTTCAATAGCTTTCCAATGATATAAAGAACACTTAAATGCAAGGTGTTTTGACCCCCAAAATCAAACTCTGAAGTTTTGGAAGTCCCGGAGGACTCCCAAGTCCCAAATTTTGGGAGTGTGAGTCTCATCCTCACACTCTTCCAAGTAGGGTTGTGACAAAAAAAAGGTAAATTTTGGTGTGAGACTAGAATTTTGTGCATTGGAAAGAATATACTCCCCAACCATGGCATCGTGTGAGACATCATAGAATGACCTAGGAGGTCCCTCCCATGATGCTGAACCCTGTACAGGTTAGGCATGACTAGCTGGTTGGGAAGACTTGCCTTTTAGATTAGTAAGTTGGGCCTTCAATGATTCAAGTTCATTTTGCAAAGTTTGAACTTGAATAGCATGGGCTTGAAGCACCTCGCTATTATTAGCATTATGTTCCTTCTTTTTAGCGTTCTTACTAAAATTACCGTTGGTGGGGAAAGCCTAAATGGAAGGCTGAACTGCCTTGGCTTTTGGTTGAGGGGTAGCAGAAGATGTTGGCATATTTTGTAGTGGTAATCGGAGTTGCTTTTGTTCCACGATAGTTTTCTAATGTCCTTCCTACCCACAATAATCACAAAAGAGATGTTCGGAAGGAATGTTGCACTCACTAACTTTGTGGGTAGGATTACCACATTAGTTACAAGAAGGTACGATGGGTGCAGCCGAATGCATCACTTTAGACCTTGAAGAAGAATGTGATGATTTGGTTGGTACAATTGGTGGAAGTTGAAGCCTTGAACGTGATGGAGGCCTCATAATATTGGCCTCATAATGTGCATGAGCCAATTCCAACTTTTCAGAAATGTTGTACACATCCAGCAAAGTGTACGAATCTTTAAATTCTACAAAATCCTGTTGCAAAACTTGCACATGGAGTGTCGGAGTACTTTCCAACAAACGAAAATACTAATGGGCAACTTCCAGGTCTGTGATGCTCTGAATATCCTCTTTACATTTGAGAAGCCTCCTGTAAAGCATCTTGAGGGTTTCATCCTTTTGCCGAGAGAAGATGGCGAACTACAAAAAAATTTCAGAACTCTTAACCGGAAATTCCAACTCAAGAACTCGAAAGAATTCCCCCATTGGATCAGCAAAAGTTGGTGCATCGATGGTGGGAGGAATGTTTGTGGTAGCAGCAATGAATCGTTGATGTCGCAACCCCACTTTGAGGGAGTGGGAGGTCGCCACTCACACTCCTGAAAATGGGACTTGGGAGTCCTCCGAGACTCCCAAAAACTCAGAGCGCGATTGCAAAGGTCAAAACACCTTACATTGAGGCGTTCTTTATACCGTTGGAAAAGTCTTGAACGGTAGATGTCCAAATGGCCTTGCATGAGCCATTTGGACGTTTGTAGCACAAGTTATGGTCAAAAGAAGGGCTGGGAGTCGAACTAGCAGTTTGACTCCCGACCACTAAAAGTCGGGAATCGACCTGATTCTGGTGCGTACAGGTGAAGTGTGACACACCATTGGAAAGCTCTCAAGGAGAGCTACAACTTTGGTTTAGACCTTGTCCCAATCCAAGTTCGGGGCGAGAAGTTATGAGTGCCTAAAGTCCTGGGACTCCAAACCGGGACAGTTTCGAGACTCCACTTTGGGAGTCCCGGGAAAAAAAACCATTTGGATACAAGTGTGGCGAAGAGTTGCAGAGAATACTATATGGGGGAAGGTGGTGGCTTCCCCCGAGTCCGGGCCGTGGTGAGTCAAATGACTCCAAGGTCGCCTGTGGCTTGTCCCAACATTGAAAGTGTGCAGAATGAATTCTAACCAACTTGTTGGTTGGATTTGGATGCGGGACCGAATAATCGAGTAAGCTTGTCCCTCTTCGTAGTCTAATCCTAGAGCTTTCAGCACGCCCCTCTCACCCCCTTTAATGCTGGAAGTTGGGAGCGTGCCTTGAGTCCCAGAAATTTCGCAACTTGAGTGACTTAGCATCAACTTGGGGCTAACTAGGGACTTGGGAGCGCGTCAGTTGAGGAGAAAGGTTTATTGAAATAGGTACCTGATTTGGATTATTGGGCATAGTCCCATGATGTGCAATGGTAGCTTATAGTGCAGTTTAAGAGGTAGTGGCGATGGCTGTGGCATAAGTTGGATTGAGGATCTAAATGACACCCAAAATCCTCGGAGAATGTTGCTCATAGACATCCATGCCTCATAGTGCACATAATGGGCCAGTTATTTGAATGCGAACACCTTGGTGTAATTAATGCCATACTTGAACTCCAATTCACAAAGCATAGTTGAAAAAGTTGCCTTGAATTCCATCAAAGAAATGGTACCTAGCTTTCCACTGAATTTCTCAATTCTCTAAGAGGAAATGCTGACCTCCATGATGTATATGGGTGTAGAGGTCACAGTTTGCATCGGAATATACGGTGATGGTGTGAAAGCTGGTGTGGCAGCAAGTATACCCCACTGACTAACCCCTCCAAATGTATTTTGATGTACCATTGATGTAGTGTAACCTAAACCTGAATTCTTAGTAGGAGTTGTACTGGATGATGATGACGCTATAGATGTTTGATGATACCATCATGAAGATCGTGAATTCAAAAAAATCGACTCAAATGATTATGTGTTATTTTGTAGCTGATACCTTAGCTCTGGCTGAGCGGTAGTGCTTTCATCATTCGAAGACATGGTGTTGTCCCATGCCCCAAAATTTTGTAACAATACATAGCACTAGCTACAAAGTTCTAACACAACATACGTTTTGAAAAATACGGTGTGTCGACGAGGATGAACAATGACGGACGGACGTCGATGGATGGATGTCTCTGGACGGATGTCCATGGATAGACATTAATGGATGGATGTCAATGGATGGAAAAGGTTGACAGACGAAACTGGACAAACAAACAACGACGGACGTCAGATGGACGAAACTAAACTAACAGATGTCAGATGGACGAAACTGGACGATTGGACAGCAATGGATGTCAAACAGAATGAGGACGGACATCAAATGGAATGGCAACGAACGTCCAATGAAACAAAGACGGACGTCGAACAGAATAACAATTGAACATTGAATGGAACGATGAAACGAAACGAATGGCGACTACAACAAACTGTGCCAACGACAACATTGCAAAACGATCTATGTCCGCGAATTCTGCAACAATGGCATGCAAAAGATAAAAGAGAAATTTTTTTCTTTTACTTTGTGTTTTTTTAATTTATTATTCTCCTCTTCTTTTTCTTCTTCCAAAGTTGCTACAAAGGCCACTCACTACATGACTACAAGCTCAAAAACACATAGGAGTGCACAGCCCAGATACTAACCTCAAAACCCATGTACAAAGAAAGTAAATGTATGTAGGGTTGCATCACCTGGTGTAAATCTTGTACTGTAATCAAACCTTGTGTGTGTGTGTGTGTGTGTGCACGCTTTCAAGACCTAAAGCTGGTAGTAAAACAAGCTTTGGAATTGTTCGCTCCTTCCTCGCTTCGAAGCTTCGAAACTTAGAACTTCACAACTTATAACATGTTTCCGGTGTGCCTTTTCCCTTGTTTACATTATTGCTAGTTATGGTTATTGTTCATGTTGTAGCTGTAGTACAATAGTAGAAAAAGAAAAAGAAGTAATAGCAACTCAAGAACACAAGAAATCAACAAGCAAAAGAAACCCAAGAAACTCAAAGCCAGGAAAAATCTACCGCTTTCAACATTAAATGATAGAAAGTAATTTTTCTAGAATTAAATTAGAAAGAAGGAAAGAAAACGTAGTGTATGTAAATGATGGTTGTGTAATAGTCGTCGTGAACATCTAGAAATTCAGTCAGACTATGGAAAAAACTCTCCCTAACAAAAGAATTCTAGAAAAACTAACAAGAGAAGGGATGAGCTTGGCCTTTTATACAGTCGTTAACAAAGCTGAAACCTTAAACAAGTCATAACCCTAAAACACCTCATGATGTACAATAATCTAAGAACGTACATTAACCCTAAATGCATCATTGGCATGCCTATAATTGGCCATCATGTATAAGGCCATGCATACGGGCATGACAACAATGCTTTATGCTTATGTAATTTGCTAAGTTCAACTCCATTTTGCTAAATTGCACAAGTCCATATTGTTATTTAGTTATTGCCAAGTTGACTTTACTAATATTTCACTTGTCCACATTGTCAAATTATTAATTTTTCATTACCAAGGCCATGTTCCCAAGCAATCGTAAAGTTCAATTAGTAACACCACATTGCCAAATTGCCAAGTGCATTTCACCTTGTGGATTACTTGAATGAGTTTCAAACTACCCAAAAATTAATAAAAATTTTGGCTTATTTTTAAATGCCAAATTTTTGTTTTATTTTTCCCAATCTACTAAATATTTTGCCCCAAAAAAACAAGCTGTACTTGATGTTTTCATTTCATAGGATGCTTAGTGCCTACCCCACCGAACCCCCTTTCCTTCCTTCTTTCCTTTTATTTCTAAAATTATTTTTGACTTTTGGTGAATTATTGAAGCCCATGACACTTATTGAAGTCCTTAGCCAAGGATGTCCCTTCTAAGGACCTTGATTTCATGATAAGTTTTATGAAAGTCCAGTTGTTCATCCATGAAAGTTGATCAAATCATGACCAAACAAGGATTTGATCCATGCTCCAATAAGAATGCAATCACAATCATCACCATTTTGTTGCTTCATTTTGCAAGAAATGTGAAGCTAACTTTGAATTCCAACTACGTTCTTGCAATTATAACAGTAATGGCCATCAATCTGAATTGTCACAAATGGGAAGTGGCAATGTGCATAAACATTCTCAAAGCAACTAGCTCCAATTGGAATAACTAGTTTGCCAATAACCTACAAAAGTGCATTGCAACAAATAACCCACAAAAGACCATCACAACAATAACAAAATGAAAACAATTAAACTGGAAATTCCATAAAGACATTTGCAAAGCTAAATCAAAACAAGACAAATGAAAAGAAGTTTATTATACATACTTCAAAATCTTGCCCTTTAGTGTGTATGTAGTTGACTTCCACTACTCTTTCACAAGCTCCAACATCAGGCACATGAATCACAAAAATGGTTGAAAAGTTTGACAAAAGTTCTTCGCCAAACATAAAATTGCCAACATTCTTAGCCAAAAATGTTGTAAGTCTTTCGGTGTTGTGAGTTTCAACCAGCTATACATATTGTGGGTAAAACTCTAAGAAAATAAACAACATTTATATGTCATTAGGTGCCAGACCATCAACAACAATCAAAATAAAACTCTTTGAAAACCTGCCATATATCCCAATGACCACAAGTTCAATTGTTCCAAGTTCGTGCAAATCTTGTCATTGGATGAAACTCTAAATGGAATGAATAGCAACAAAACAAAGATCAAATGGAAAATGGATCAATTTGTTCAATGATTGTAATCGCTCCAACCCTCAAAACAAATGACCAATCACCTTTCTCAAATTTGTTTTGGAATGTCACCTCAAAGTTTTGCACTCGAATGAAAGATCCAACATTAAGACGAGGTGAAAACGTTGTCACAAACGCAGCCCCTATAGTAAGGGTGACAATAAAAAATCCAACCTTATCTATAAGATCACAATGTATGAACTTGTAACCACTACCTACAACATCATACAAGCCATATCTATTTAATATATAACCTTCAAACATCCACTCAACATTCTTTGTTGTATGTCAATCACACCTACAATAGAAATAGGTGGTGTTCTTTTTTTGCTTGGGCTAGCAACAATCTCTACCATTGAATACAAATAGAACAACAAAACAAAAAAATACAACAGAAATAGATGCAGCAAAACTCCATAAAAATAAATTATTTTCAAATAGACAAAAATAACTATATATAAACAAATTGTATTGAAATTAAGTCTATAGATATATTTTGGAAAGAACTTGCATTATAAACAACCTTAAAACACAAAAATGAAGTTAACCCTTTTCACACTCCATAAACATAATGCTACCAAAACAAAAAGAACAAACATAAAGAAGATGAAATAAAAACCAAAAAGAAACAAACCATACAAAATCAAAAGATAAACATCACAACCATCCATAATGAAAGGAAAATACAATACCTCTAAATCTTTAGAACACTTACAATACTGCAAAAAAACTCTACAAGGTTATAAGAGAAGAATTTGTATAAGCAAGATTGTGTGTACAAAAGACCATACAAATAACTTCCAATACCAACATTATATACACACAAGGTTAAGGATTAGGGTTTTTCTGAAAACTAGCATTACATTTGGAAGTTTCAACTTTCTTCCACAAGAATTAATAAAAAGTTAGGGTTTTGCTTTCATAATAGGTTAGGTCTGCACCTTAGGTCTATTAATTAGGGTTTAAGCCACAACTATTAATTAAAAGACAGTACGTTATTTCTAGGTTAAGCTTCATTTTAGGGTTCTTGGTACAAAAAATTCCTATGAAGACACTTAGCAATAAACATCTTATACAATTGATAGGTGCCATTTTTACAACCATATACCACATGCAAAATTTATATAGATATATATAATCTTAAATTCTACAACATTCTAGAACATTTTAGAATAATCCACACTGTTGCTGATTAACAAACTAATTATGATACATTTCCATAATCCACAAATTGGAATTAATACAAGATTCAAAAACTCTCACATTTACGAACAATTCACTACAATTGACAAGAAATGGACACCAATAGAACAAAAATTGCAAAAATACAAATTGGTAGTAATCCTTGCTCATATCATCGCAATAATTCAATTTCCCATCCAATTAGCCACAACACACACTACTTATTGAACACAAGGTTTAACTCTTGATTGTCTTGCATTTGATCCAAGTGGTGTAACAAAACATGGTTACTGTATTATTTCAAATTTGTTTTAAAGAACATTTATAAATACTTTCTCCATTGTCAAACAATATTTTCCAAGTAGATGTTTTAATACAAGAAGAAATGCATCCTTTAAAAACAATTGCATAATACAAAATAACAATTGCCTCTTTAAAATCCTATCATAAAGAATTTATTATCATATAGTCCTTAAATATTCGTTCTTTAAAATTACACTTTCAAGACATTCTTAATGATCCAAATCTACTTGCATCACGTATTCTTTGTTTAAATGAAACAAAAATACAAAATATTCAAACACATCAAGAAATTTATAATGTTATTTTAAATAAATTCAAAATTCTTTCATGTTATGGCCAACATGGTACAATGATATTCTACGATACAAATATGTTATTATCACATACATTTTCAAAAACAAATTTAGGCATTGAATTTCTCATTGCTTTGTTTAGTGAAAACACATGACAAGCTTTATACATAATTGAAATTTACAAACCTCCACAAATGAAGGTAACTTTTTTCATTTTCCATTCTAGAAAACATTACAAAAATCCCTACAAATTGTCCAACCATAATAATTGGAGATTTTAACATAAACATGTTGACAAATACAATTGAATCAATAACATTACAAAACTACATGAACACCCATGGTTTCCATATTACATTTATAGAAAGTGCAACGCCTAATAATACACAAATCAACCATATATGGACTAATGCCCCAACTCAACAATGTCATACTAGATCAACACAAGCTTATTGGACAAATCATAACCCTATATACTTTGCATTCAAATTACCTACCCATATAGTTTCAATTTATTGTACCATCCATTGTTGAATTAACTTTGAACAAGAAATAAATTCCAATCTGAATTAAATTACAAAAACTTTTAATTCCTTGAACAAATTCTTATGATTTCTAATACTTCAATGATATAAATATAAATGTGCATGTATTGTCAACTTACCACATGAAATAAAATTAAAAACCAAAAAAAACTATTGCAACATGAATATCACTTATTAAATAACTATTCATCACCATTTATAATCTTACAATCGCATCTAAAACATTTATATAGTATTTTCCCTTCATTATAACACCAAATCAATAAAAGATTTACATATTACATTTTTTTTTAAAAAATCATTTACTTTTTATAGAGATTCAAAAATTCATGAATTTTTTTTTTGGCTTATCAAATCTTCAAATACATAAAAAATTCCTCAATTTATTTTTCCATCCATTGTTAAATTGATTGTCATAAAAAAGTTTGTCAAAATCTCATTTTTCTTTTCCATTATTTTGAATCTTTCTATTGGTAGGGCCCACATGTCACTTGATGCCTTGGTGCCAAATCTTTTGTTCCTAGTCTTTTATTTTTGATCTTCTGTTATTGGTCTTCTATTTCTAAATCTTATGCACTTGGTCTTTTGTTACATCAAATGTGTTGTTACATAAGATATGTAGGTTATTTTATTTTGCAATGGATGAAATAGATGTTTTCATTATTGAATTTTTTGGTGGGGTTTCAAATATAAAGGACTTTAGTGATTTCTAATCATGTACAAGACAATGTGTCAAATGTGGAAAATGTGCATCTAAAAGCTCCTAAAGTTGCTAATCTCGAGGTTGATCACCCCAATTTTTGGGGCCACAAATCCTTACAAAAAAAATGATGTAGCACAATAATATATTATTTAGGATCTACTGTTATATATATGCAAGGGTTCCAAGCCACTTTCCACTTGCAAAAATATTTGGTTATGGAGGTTAATATTACACCAATGCCTCCATGTTGTGTTTCCTTTATGCTCTATCTTGGTGGGAAAAATGACTCTTGTAATGATAAAAAAAATTATGGATTGATATGTGTTACTTAATCTTACATCTACAACAATTATATTTGCAAGTTCGATGTCTTGATTTTTAAAAGTAGAGTGGATACATTTGCTTTGGCAATCAACTATCTAAATGAATATTGGACCCCTATGCATGTTATTGTTAGTTTGTTTAAAGTGCATGACACAATGGGGCTTTCCATGGGCCATGGCTAGACAATTACAAGCTTCATTTGAAAAGTTTGAAGCAATGCATTGTGTGTTTGCCTTTGTGAAAGATAAAAGTAGCAACTTGACATCTAGGGCAACACTACATTCTATTCTAAATTGTCATCCTTTGAAACTTCAACAAGTTTATGAAGGTTCTTGTTATAATGCTACAAATGATAACAAGATTGTTGGAGATTTGAAATATGTAAACTATGAAGAATCCTGAAGTTAGTTTGAAAAAAACAATCACATGGACAAAAAAAATCAAAAAAGGGGAGGCAAACGTGGAGAAGGCATGTGTTGAATTTGGGATGAACACTAGAAATTGAAAACTTTGATGAAAACCATATTTGCCAATAAAATGGTAGTGTTTTAAAAGACATTGAAAGGTTATGATGCAATTCAAATTCATAACATGTTGCCATAATGTTGGATCTTCAAAACAAGCATTTGCATGTTGTGGATAATTATGTGAGTCATGGGAATATAATTCATTTTGTTTTTAAATATGATGTGACGGCAATCATTCCCATTCCTATGATATGCTTTCATTGACTAAACCCTATTGTTCAAGAATGCAAAGCTAATGGACCTAGTGAAGAACTCAATAAGGATGACACTAACATATTTGATGTTGGAGCATCTATTGAAAAGTCTTCACATGCACTTATTATTGGAGAATTATCTTTGTTCAAAAGATTGCGCCCATATTCACAACTACATGTGGTGATCCTCTTGTTTGGTGCTACATCAATGAGGGACAATTTCCAGACAAATGTTACATTCCGGGCCAAACAAATTTTTTGCATTCCAAGGTTACAAATTGAAATAGATAGAGCATTTTAACTTTGTTGGGTGTCAACATTTGCAATGTTGTCACTTACAAACAAAGAAGCTTGAGTGGATCATCACTATGATTGGCCTAATGATCCACACCTTAATTGCAGAAAGATAGTGGATCTGAAAAAATACATGAAAACAGATGCATTTTTGGTGGATGACTATGATTTGATTGAAGAAGTTGAATATTTCAAGGGGTTACATCTTGATAATGATTAAGGTTGATGGTTTGGTGTTGTATGTGAGGTTGGGGCAAAAAACTTGTGCTATATTTAAGCAAAATTCTTCATAGAACTAGGGTTCAATTTTCCCAAACATTACTTTGTATTGTATTTTGTTCTTGTTGGTTTTATTCTCAGAGCTACATTGTACTCTTGTAATTTCTTCTTTAAGCAACCATAATTGTAAATTTGATATGTATAACCTTTGTGCATATTCATTGTATTTTTTAAATTAAAAACCAACTCCCTATTCATAACTAACAAAAGTTTTTCTTTCAAATGAATGGGTAACCAGCTGGTCTAATAACTTGAAATTTTTTTTCCAATATATATCCTTCGTTTTATATATATATACATATATCTATCTATCTATATATATATATATATGGGTTTAGCGTTTATATATATATACTTTATTGGTATCCAGAGGATATGTCTAAAATTGGATAACTGGACAACACTGGTTTTTAGCTGGGCAAGCAATTCTGCCAAGTGTGCCTGTCAAGATGAAAATTGCATGAGCGCACCTGGAAAATTAGACCAGCAGATCCAGTTCTCTGAAATTACAGGTAGGCAGGTCAGACCAAAACAATGGTTGTTGAACAAAAGTAGGTTGCAAAATAAAATGGGAGGTGCGCTCAGAAAAAAGAAAGGTGACAGAATTGGCTGCAGTGGCTGATTCTACCTCCCAATACTGCCACAGCAGATACGCCACAGGGGGTCTGAATGCATGCTCAACATAGTAGTGTGGTGAGAATTCTGACACCAACAAGAAAAGAGATTTCTTCCTTTTCTCTGATGGACAGGGCAGTATCAGTGAAATGCATTGGAATTGCAGCCCAAAATCTGGCACATCAACTCCACCAACTTCATCAATGAGGTGATATCAGCTCACAGCCATGAAGTTCAAAGCTTGCCCCCACACACACAGTAATGTTTGCTACTGCATATTAGTGTGCAGATTCTCAAAACTAACAGAACAGAACTGAAACTGCACATGATGAGAGGAAATGCTTGGTACCTGCCAACACTCTGCCTGCATTCACTTGGTCTCAATGTTGTGAATTTGTCAATGCTTGTGTTGATGCCAATAACCTGCAGTGAAACAGTCAGTACCTATGCTCTTTTCCTGCATAAGAAGCATCAGAAGGGGCTGGTTACAAACTCCAGTAGTCAATGGCTGCTAGTTGAAGATTACTGTTACCATGGTTCTGTAGAGCCACCAGCATCACAAGAACCTAAAAGATCTGAGAGTCAGGGCCCTCATGAAGTGACTATGGAGGTAAAATTTTAAGCTTGAGCAAAAGGCTCTGTCTTGGAATAATTTCGTTGGAACGACACACTTGAAGTTTTTTAAAAACCTGACAGAAAACAAAATTGATCAATACAAGCATGAATGGATGTGTATTCCACAAAAGAAAGGAAAAGAAAATGTAGCAAAGACCAACATGACATAATCCTAAAGGAGATCTCTATTCAGACCTCTGCAAAGTTGAAACAAAACTTGAAGCAGCAAAAGCAGCTGATCCTCCAATGACAGAAATAGCAGCAACAAGCACTTGAAGCACTACCAAGGGAGTAGAATCTTCAGGGACAAGATACACAAAAGCTGGTCCTAAGAGAAAGAGCACTAATGCAGTTGCCAAAAGGTTCCCAGGTGTCTTGGGGTTAGTAGCTGCTGATAGCACCCCCAAGTCTTCAGCCTTCGACAGAAGACCCAACTTCTCAATGGATGAGAGAGACAGACCCAAGTTTTCTGCAGTGGAAAGAAGGCCTGCTTTCTCTGCCTTTGAAAGCAATCTCAGTTGCTCCACTCGCGATAACAGTTTTATAGCCTCTGGTTGCTCTAACACCTTATCACGAATTTTTGCAGATTTGTCACCATCCTGGATTACCTTCACCTATGGCATTTTCAACAAACCAAAATCAGAACCAGTGATGCATCATCACAGGCAACATTCTCCTAAAGTCAGCCTGGCAGACCTCAAACAAAAGGATCATGCAAAGTTCCAAACTGTTCTCATTCAACTCAAGTCAGTTTCTGTGGAGAATATGAAAAGAGTTCTTCAGTCCTGTGTTGTATCACTGGTATCACAAAGGGTTAGCTGGGGCAAACTGGTTCTATTATGTCATACCTAGAGAACACATTTGAATGTCCCAATATCCATGCCCTAGCTCTGCGGTGGAAAGACTGCACATAAATTTTGTAATAGATCACATGCCTTATGTTGCAACAATGCTAGTTCGTGCAACAGTATGTAGTCCTGGCTTTCTACATCCATGCCCACTCTCTTGGCCAACATGCTTGTTGCTAGATATGCTGTTGGAAGCACTTTAGTAGCCATTCATTGAGACTGGATATTGTATCATCGTCCAGTGCATGACATCCAAGAACTCCTGAGATTCTGAACCCTAATGGCCTCCTTTGTTAGTACATTTCTAAGAGTGCAATTGAGGATGCATTTCTCATAAGTTCAGGCTCCTAATAATAATCTCGCAATGCCACTTCCTGACATGTATAATGCATCCAAACCACAATACTACTTTTGCCTGTCAAGAGGCAAAACTGATTGAGTCTACTCCGTTGTCGATGCGTGACAAAAAAATGCGATCCTTCTTCCGCCTCGCCTTGTAGAGGCGGAAGAAGGATTGTACTTTTTTTTGGCGAGGAGAAGAGGAAGCGATTTGGCTATGGACATACCCTTTTGCCGCCAACATAGCGCGTGCCAGAGCTGCCCGGGCGTCTGGATTCAGTCGCAGCTTTTACAATCGTCCTAAATGGTTCAGCATTCACAAGCCGCTTTGTTGCATGGAATTGTACGACGACTCCCCGCATTGACCTAGAACTAGACAGTAGTGTCGATGCTGCCCCGCGCATACTAGCTGCACACATACCTTCCGCCATTTCGCCCTTCTTCTGATTCTTCTTCCTTCGCGTTGCTGTGCAACCGAAATCTTGAGCGATTCCTTCTTTCACTTGTCTCCCCGCAAAATCTCCCTTAACTAGACTTCCAAAAACACTCCTGCCCGGATAACCTGAAATCTCACCAAATCATTCAAGGTCACCAAACGACAGGATACAGAAATGTTCGTTACCTGCGGATTTCCTATTTCTACTCTCTCCACCTTCTGTTTGCAAAACAGATACAAAACAGCGTCAAGCTTGATTTCCTCCTCCTCCTCCTCCTTCTTTTGCTCCTTCTCAGACAACAAAAGGTAATAACAAACAATAACGGACAAGGAAATCAAGTCTCATTGCAACTCGATATCAATTTAGATCAGCTCTTGCAACGGAGTGTACACAGTTGCATCATCGGTGCAGAAAATGCGTGCGCCCGCGCGAGCGAGCAAGCGACCGAGCGACACTCTGAAAGGAAAGAGGCGTGGCTGCAAGCGACCCCTCCCAGCGCTGCCATTCGTCGTATTACCCGCTGTGCAATAGCTCTGGATGAGGTTCACATGACATTTTATACTCCGGTTCAAAACTCCAAAATCCAAAGGACAACTACACTTGCCTTCGGTCCCACATAATGTCCTCTGGTCTGACCATTATGGATGGACCCGATCGATGAACCGCAGTTAGGTGTGAGACTTTCCAAGCGATTAAATGAGACCTCTATTATCTGGGGTCTTAAAATCGTGAAATCCAAAGGATAACCACACTACCTCCAGTCCCATATAATATCCGCTGGTCCAACCATGGTGGATGGACCCCATGGATGAACCGCACATAGTTATGAGAGTTTCCATCTGACTGGGAGACCTTCATTCTCTGGTTGAAATCTCCAAATCCTAACGACAACCACGCCTACCTCTGGTCCTGGACATGATATCCTTCTGTCCGACCATCGTGGATGGATCCCATGGATGAATCCCACTTTAGTTACCAAGAGTTTCCAGGGGACTCAGATCTTTATTCTCCTGACCAAATCGTCAAATCCACACGGTAACCACACCTACCACTGGTTCGAGCATAATGGATAAACCCCATGGATGAACTTCACTTAGTTATGAGAGAATCCAAAGGACTGAGTTCTTTCATCCACTTGATGATTTTTATTTTTCTGTCAATTTTGTGACATAGCCAAAATGGCACTCATCCATGAGAAGATGGTAATTTCATCCAAAGAAAATTTGGATGTAGCAGCATATGAAATTGAAAAAAAGTTTAATCATGATTTCTTTTATATTGCTGGCTACCCTAATGAAACCCACTAAACATTTTTCAATTTTTAATGATTAATTCTACTTGCAAAATTTTCTTAAAATTTTTGAGTTTCACGTTACTACGCACTACTAGTGATGATCAACTTTCTTTTTTTTCTCATGTTTTCATATGGTTTTGTATAATTCATTGTTATTTATGTCAATGTCAAATTTAATTTTAATTAATATATATTTCATGGACATGAAAAAACACATGTTAATTTGTTTTTTCATATCCATGTTGGGGTGAAAGCATGGTCAATTAGATCAAAAAGTATCTCCATCTAAAATCACATTTTAAAATATGATAATTTTTCTACAAAAAATTAAAAAATAGATTGGAAATTTTTTTATTTCATTTTGAAAACATCTATGCTTACATTGGGATTATGATAAGTTGAACATCAAATTTGAAATTTTTTAGTATAATAAAATTAAGTAACAAATAGGTTTGAAATTAACTGGTAAATATTTTTTCCAAACCTATTTTTATCCTACAAGCTAGATATATTTTTTATTAATGTGAAAAAGATGAAAAGTCACAAGTACATTTTAAGGCCCCATTAATTCAAAATGTTTTAAAATGTAATATTTCATCTATTTATAATCTACATAAAGACTATAAAGTAGACTATGACCTTTGTTTGAATTCCCATAAATCTATTTAAACCTACTTTAAACATGTGTTCTTTATTTAAAGTTTTAACAAAGTTGAAAAAAATGTTCACATTTATCCTTGAATTAAATAATATTTTAAAGTTCAATACATCAAAGCATACTTCCTAGTTATTTTTCATTTATGCTACAAGGAACATTTGCAATCTAATTTACCATGCTTTCACCCATTGGTGGATAGGGAAAAAAAGTGAGGTAGTTATAAAATGAAGGTAGTTTTTAAGAAAGGTGGGACATAATTATTTTTAAAGTTAATAGAAAGAGGAAGTAGTTATTAAAAAAATGATTTTTGTTTTTAAACTTGAAAATTGGTATCATAAGGAAAACATGTGGAAAAATCTCATTATCTATAATTCATTGTAATTTTTTCATTATAATTTTTTAGTGTGACAATATTTCAAGTTGAAGTTGATTATGAAAATTCAGCAATATTTACATAATTCATTGATTCCAACAATGATGATTTATTGGAACTAGTTTAGGTAGGATGACTATAAGTTTCATAATGTTTCATCTTATAAAATTCCAACTTAAAATCCTAAGCAAAGAGCCATGGAAAGGTGTCTTTTCAAAATAAAAATAAAAATTCCAACACTATATTCACAAGCAAATTATCCATCAATTTGCATCCCATTTTTTTCAATTCAATTCAAATTCCAATCAATGTATTTGAATGTATTTGTATTGATTCAAATTTTATTTTTATTTGTTCAATGCCATGTGTGGAGTTGACCATTTTCTTCAAAACAATGTGACAACATTTTGAATGCAAACAAATGTTAAACAAAATTCAACACCTTGAATTCAAATTGGATGTGTGAATGTCTGCCTTACATGTTTATTGATTTATTCAAAAATCATGATCAATAAATGTCAAGATTTTCAATAACTACATTTATGGTATTGGGTAATGAAATGATGCAATCACCTTTGATGACCACTTAGTGTTTTGTATGGATACACATGTAAGTAACATCATGCAAGCAATGGTAATCTTTAGTGCCAATTTTGGGTGCTCTTATATAGAGTGGTTATTCACATGATTGATAACTATCTCCTAATGTATTATAAAGAAACATTTACCTCTTGATGGCCATCAATCATTCTTTTCTAAATCTTTTGATTCTTGAAATGATTTAAGGTTTACAAGCTCCTTTTGGACCTATGTCAAGGCTTCATGGTTCTAAAATCTACCTTAATGAAGCATGGCCCTTTTGAAATTTCAAGCTCAAATTTCTGAGGTGTTTGGATGACTTTTTTGCAACTTTGTTATTGGTATGGGGTTTGATTACCAAAGCTTGGTTTTGTATGCAACCCATTTACAATTTTTGTTAATTAATTGTAGTCCAAAACATGTAGATTGTTCCATGAATGGATAATATTTTCCATTCATGCACTACATATGAAATGGAAGCTTCATCATTGGTGATTTGGAATTTATGATTAATTATCATCAAGAATAAACATACATGATGGGTCAAAATTTGTTTGCGACAAATATTGTAGTTTGTTCTACATTACAAAACTTTCATGTAATTTATTTATGGGATTCATGTTTCAAATCTTAAAACATTACATAAAATGTTGATATTCATTTGAGTCTAGTGTTTTAAAATTTTGTTGTTAATAGTTGTTTGGTCAAAATTGAATCTAATATTTTGTTGTATTGTCAAGCTCATACATGTTTGTGAGCACTTATTTTCATACATTAAATTAGTTAAATACAATTTTTTCAATATAAATTATGCTTAAACAATGTGAACATAATTGGATTTGAGTTGTTAATGATATTTTTTCCTAGTATATTCAAATGGACATGTCTAAGAACTCTTGATCAAAAGCAAGATATATTTTAAATTGAGACCATTATTTAACATAAAAAATGAACCCTTAATTTTTCTTATGTTGAAACTTCACACGACATCATTATTTTTAATCTAATCCAATCTATTTTAGTGACACATGTCAACAAATTAATGTTCTTGCTTTTGAAGAGCTAAAGGTGAAAAAAATTCATTAGATTTGTCTCACCACATCAATGGAGCGATTTTTTATAACTTGATGCTATTTTGATTGTTTGGCAAAATCATTCCAACGTGTAATAATAATAACATGCAATTTTAATTATTTAATTATTTATATTAAATATTCTAGTTTAATTACAATAAAAGACATTTTTGAAAAAAAAAATATGAATGTTATCCATCAAGAACTTAGAATGAAAAAAATTAATAAAAATAATTTGATAGCAATATTAACGTAATGTGTTTTCCTAAGTCTTTTAATTCAAAGAAAAGTAGTGACTATAATGGGTAGCATTTAGCAATGTTGATTTATTTATTGTGATAAAAGCCTCAAAATAATTGATAAATTTTAATGTTGAATTGAATCTTGGATCATTACATATGACCATTTTAAATGTAGTATTGCAAATGTCTATTATCCATCAATAAGGATGTCCAATTATGCCAAGTAATGTTTTTGGTTATTGTCTACTTATTTTGAATTGTTGTCATATGTATTGTTTTCCAATTATTCTTATCCAATCCCAAGTGCATTATGATACAAACTCTAGCAAAATTTGTAATATATATGAACACATATTAATTGGAGTAACATGCAAACTATCTACCATGTCGGGAATCAAGCTTGAAATGTCTTATGAAAAGAACCTAGATTCCAAATCATAACATCTTTTTTATGTTATGATATAATGTAAATAAATATTTTCACATTTATTAAAAAAACCCTTATATTTAATACCATTTATAAAAAAGGTAACAAAATTTTCTACCTATGTTGTTCAAGTGTTAGTCCTTGAAGGCACTTCACATCAATGGCTTGATTAAGTTAAAAAAACATGGGGACGTTTCGTATGAGGGTTCATTGGAAAGTTTCAATATTTTCTTCATATATTCCCAAACTTGTAACACCTATTGTATTAATTTCTTATCATTTTGAGAGGAGGGAAATTTTGGATTGATTATAATTGCATAAAAGGGTAAATGATCTAAATTTAAATAATAATAGCCCATAATAATAATAATAATAATAATAATAAAAACATATGGAAATAATTAAACATTCAATGCAAGGTTCCAATGTTTGGTGGCCAATGGAAGGTTCCGATGTTTAGTGCCCAAAAGAAGGAAAAAGAAAAACACATTTTCCCATTTTTTCACTTTCACCATAAATTTTACTTAAACCTTCATTTTTTCCATTGATCTTAAGGTTTTACTTACCGTGATTATGAGTCGTTACTTACACATTTCTTTCCTTTTCCTTGATCTATAAATTACAACCATGATCTCGATGCACTAAATCCTCCACACATTCATTAGCGAATTGATTTTGATTGAAAATATCTTTTCCTTTCTTTAAAATAATGGCGTCGTGTATGGCCACATTTTACAGCCCTTAAGTTGCACAAATGAATGAAAAATCGGCTTCGGAATCATTTTTAGACTTGACATTGACGTAATATCCTCGTGATGAAGATCCTGAGCCATGAGAGGTGAGCGCTCGTCTTGAAGTTGATCCCCCTCGAGCTTAATATTATTGCATTTTTCTGAACTCTCGCACTTTAGTGATTTTGTTGCAAGTTAACCCCACGTCTGGTGATGAATTTGAAATTGTTTATGAAGGTTGTTATAAAACTGAACACATCTTTATCTTTGCATGGTTTTTAACTCCTGACGTTGGACACTATCATTGGTTACATGGTCCAATTTGTCGATTACTTTTTAATAGCAAGGCGAACTATTTAATTTGCACCATTCAACGCATCCTAGATTTCCTACATTTATGAACTATCACTGTGGCATAACCCAAGACTCAACAATGTAATTACAACTCTTCATTAAATTTATCCATAATCTAAATAAATGTTTCATTCAATATGAAACTCATGTTGCCATACCACCCTATCACACTATTTATTTAATTGTTAAGTTGTCTCAAATTAATCTTATGTTCATAAGGTTTAAAGATTGTTCTATCTCTATTGGACCTTTCATTGACACCTCTTTAACTACTTCATGAATCTCAAACATCCTTGTTACTCACTAAATATTAGAATAAAACTAGTGTTTTGTTAAACATCACAAATTTTGATGTTTGTTTCTACCCCCAACCTTCTAGAAATTTTTCACCCCTAATTATACAATTAAGGTTTTATAACTATGGTTACTAGTTTTTTGTTGAAAAAAAAAAATAACTCAACACCTTATTCACTAATATCATATTTCAAAAAAAAAAAACAAGCACCCCACGCAACCATGTGCATTCATTATTCTAACATGAAGTTATTAAAAACCCCTAATAACCATACCACACTCAAGTATTTCTAATGCAACTCTTAAAAAATTGAGACGACCGCACATGGTTGTGTTGATATGGCTCACAACCTCCTCATGTGGTGAACCTATCGCCATCTCCTAATCCAATTATGGATCCCATGATGTTATCAAAAAGTTTACCCATTTTCATCCCATAAAATCTTATGTCAACTATTGTGCTTAAAAATTATACCTAAGTTTTTTGAAACTTGAAATGAAGACCTAATTGCCCATGTCAAACGATTCGTGAAAGTCTTTATCATAAGCTTCATCACAAACCCAAATTAATATTTGATATAGTTCCCTACCACTTTAGATGGTTTTACATACGTTTGATATAAGTCACACAATGCCCAAACTTTTGCTTTGCGACAAAAATTTTAAGTGATTTTTCTAAGGTAAATTCACCTTGAGGTGGGCAACAAAATGACTTAATGGCCATGTCAAACAGAAGATAATGTGCTTATGAGGACATCACTTCATATGTCCAATATTTCAAAGTGGTTTGCATTAGGTTTGTAAATCAAATGTTTACTGATGACACCATTAGACAATATTTCATTCAAAGGTTCAATAAAAACTCTACCATTCAAGATATCTTGAACCATCACCTCACTACTTTGAATGATAATATCAGTATAACATTAGGAGTAGATGTGATAAACCAAAAGAATGAACATATGTGGAGGTGTGAAAAAAATCTAATTCCTAAGTTTATCACATTATATCATTAACCTATGGAATCTTAAATGAAATTGCAACTTAAATCGTTAATCATGAAATCTTCGATTTAAATTGTCGTCACACCAATACCTATGGTAGTTCTGCCCCATTAAAGTTTAATGTTACCAACCCATTTTTAATGGAAACTCAATTTCATGAGTTCCGATCAAAGTTAAAGGAGATCAACAAAATATTGAAAGGTGAGATTATAAAAGCTTCATAGGCCATGATTGAACAAATGTTTTGTCTTGTTAAAAACTAGGATCCTAACCCTAAGCCACTATTACATGAATTACACATGCATTTTTTTAGATTGTGATCCACTATGTATAAGCAAATTAGGCACATGACCTAATTTTGCACTATGACAATTCAACCCCAAATTTCACCTTATAAATCATCTCATCATATTATGAGGCGACTTCCCGTCCTTTTACTCTTGGTTCTACGAAGTGACTATACTTGAAAATGCAGCTGCTACCGATGAAAGAAAAATGCAAGTGTATTTCTAGATGTTATATTACATTTGTAGTTAAAATTAAGTAGTTTGCCTCCTATGCATCGTTTATGATTATAATTGATAGATATATTTTTCAAGTTCAAACACTGCACATCTTAGAACTCTATGTCAAATTGTCATTCATTTAAACCAACATTTAAGGACTCAACACCATGTTCAACTTAGCTACAGACCATTAGTCACTTGAAATATTATTTCTAACACATAAGTTATTCAAATCCAGCTTGCTTTAGCTCATTAAAAAACTAACTACAAGGTACACCTTGCTACCAAATCCTAAGCTCTATAGTTAAACCAACAAGAAGTTATGCTATGAAACCCAAGAGGGTTTTATGAAGGTGATAAATTCAACTTCGTTGCGGACCACTAGTTAATTGAAATATTGATTCTAACACATAGGTTATTCAAATCCGGCTTGCCTTAGCTCACTAGGAAACTAACTACAAGGCGCATCGTCCTACCAAATTCAAGATCTGTAACTAAACTAGTAAGGAGTTATATTACCAATACCTGAGAGGGTTTATGAAGGCAGTTAGTTCAATTTGATTGCAAACCATCAGTCATTTGAAATATCATTTTTAACACATACATTATTAAAATCCGACTTGTTTTAATTCATAAAAAAATTAACTACAAGGCGTAAATTGTTACTAAATCCTAAACTCTACAACTAAACCAGTAGTAAGTTACGTTACCAAACCTGAGAAGGCTTATGAGATTTTTCTAAGTTCCAACCTCCCAACACTATCATTATTCACTTCCATTCTTTCAAAACTGTTACAAGATTTTCATTTTACTTTCCTTCCTTTTCCCATCTATCAAAACTTATCATTCTCTTTCTCCTTAAGAAGCTTGTGGGAACAAGTATTCAAAAGTAAATTGAAAATTATGTCTAGGGAAAAAAAGACCCTTCAATGATTCGAGTCCACCTTTTAAAGAGAAGGAGAATGGAGGTGAAAGTAGATCCAAAATTTGGTGGCCAATGGAACGTTCCAAAGCCTGGTGGCCGATGGAATGTTCTAAGTTTGGTGGCTAATGGAATTTTCTAGGCTTGGTGGCCAATGGAAGGTGAAGGAAAAACACCTTTTCACCTTTTCCCACTTTTCCCACTTTTTTCTCAACAAACTTTACTTAAATTTTCAATTTTTTCCTTTGACCTTAAGGTTTTACTTTACCATGGTTCTAGGCCTTTATTCATGCCTTTCCTTCCTTTTCTTTGATTTATAAACTACGACTGCACATCTCGATGTAATAAGTCTTTCACACCTTCACTGTCGATTTGATTTTGATTGAAGATCTGACTTTTTTTTCCTCTCCTTGAAACTATGGAAGATACAAAGACATTGTGGGAGAATTGTAACTCATCATAATGAAATGTGAAGGGGCATTATGTTGATGTTCATTCAATGTCACGCTTGATGATTGAACCCCTTTTGTTCCATTCGTCATAACATCTACATACAACCTTTTAATCTAACATGCATTGGATTTTTTTAAAAGCTAATCTAAAAAGGAGCAATGTTACAAAATCTTATAATTTTTTATTTTATTTTTTGATCAAGAGTTAAACCTTGAAACTAAAAATCACTTTGCTTAGATTGAGAAAAAAACAAACACTTTCAACCCCCTTTACTTCTGGCGAGTGAAGCTCCTTTACAACAAACCCCATGATGCTAAAATTTGGAGAGAACCTTCTACATTTTCTAAATAAGAATTATTTTAAGTTTGACACAAATCCAATGGTGGATTTGAGAGGAACAATTATTTGAAATAAAACTCCAAAAACTTTGTCATGAAAATCCTTCCATGAATTCCACTATAAACACCCTCTACTTCCAGCAAGCGTAGCTCCCTTAGAGCAAACTTGATAATGCTGAAATTTGAAGAGAACCTTCTACACCTCCTAAACAAGAATTGTTTTAAGTTTGACACAAATCCATTGGTGGACTTGGGAGGAACAACTATTTGAAATAAAACTCCAAAGGCTTTGTCATGGAAATCGTTCCATGTTTATTTCTTGCACACATATTTTCCATGAATAACACCTTTCCACACATAAGAACTAATTTTTTCCTCACACATTCATTCTCTTCCTTTCCCCTTCCCCCAACACAAGATATTCCTCTCTCCCTAAGTAAGCCTCCATGACCTTTCTTTGAACGTGTTCCCCTTGTCTAATGGAAGCTTTGAAATCCTTCCCTCCAATCAATGGCCTTTTCATCCTTCAAAAGCCAATGAGAATTGAAAATGATTTGCCCTTCAATTAATTTTAGGATGAGAATTATTAGGCCCAATGAGACACAAAAAATATTCCATCCTCCAATCAAATAGGATGACAATCCTTATGACTAATGGGATTAGAGGACTCGTCCTTCCCCTTATCTTGGATATTTTGATGAGGTTCTTGAGTTTGATCCTTATCTTTTTCGTCCGTTGACCCTCACATCCTAATTTTTCATCCTAATTATTTCAAGTAACTCACTACTAGAACAATTTATCGGTAGTAATAAGTAAACATCCTTGAGTTCTTACTTGACTAAATCAATTCAATGGTTGAAGTAACATCCCCGCGTACCATTTACTCTTTTGATATCCGCTACTTATTTTTTGTTCCATGCACTAATTAACTATGTACTACATAGTAAATTAGAATTAAAATTTGCATCACCAAAAAACCCCACATACTTCTAGATCCACCATCGAAATTAAGGTTCGATGAATCCATTAGATCTAGGATGTTCGAGTTTTCATGGGGTTTTGTCATCACTCCCACACATTACGCCTACCATAATTTGTTAAATAAAAAAGCCTCGACCCCTTTTGAACGCAAGTACCCCATTGTTTTTGCTACTTTCTTGGTTTTTGTTGATGTAGGTAAAAATTTAGTCATGGCGAATGAGGTTGCTACGCCTTCGAATCCTTTAATTTCACTAGTAGAAAAGGAAGAGCTTGAAAAAGCACCGCTTGACGTGAATGTTTTTAAATGGTTGCGTGAAGAAAAATCATCCTGAAGAATGGTGCACATTCCAGTTGATCGTTCGGCATGGGATCGTCGATTATTTCCTAACCCACATGCGTTAGCAATCTATTGAAAAATTATTCCTGCTTGTGGAGTAGCACCAAAAAGGTTTGAAGAGTGTCAATGTGAAGACGACAATGTTTGTTTTCATTGTCAAACTTGGGTTTTCGGTGATGGCCATTATCATTGGCTACGAAGCCCAATTAATCCCCTTTCCATGGAACATCGAGTCAGATACGTAATTCGCACCATTTGTCGCATTCTAGAGTTTTTACAATTGTGCTCTACCCCTTTAAAGTTGTTTACTAAATTGTAATTCACCTGAGGCCATTCAGGTGGAAATGTTAATACCTAAGTTTGATTTTGATTATATTTAAGAATCTAATAAAAATGAAAACTGAATAAAAATGTATTAGGATTACATCTTAGAAATCTTTCAAGTATATCATTCGTGCCTGAAGATTATACAGATTAATTTAATATTGTCATGGCGAAATGTTATTGTCAAATATGGACTTGTATTCCCAATATATCAATAAATCACATCTAATTCTACTTCCTCTTTCCCTTCTCTATAACATAAAAGGATAATGCACTTAAAAAGGTTTACTAGGTCCTAAAATTAACTAAGCCTTGCATCAATTTAAATTTGTGTGGTAAACCCATCGTGAGTTGAATCAAGGACTGGAAATCTAGATCTGGAAGAAACTGTTCTGGTCTTTTTCACTTTAGGTTTTTGTTTCAAATCGGTGTTGTTGAGGAGGAGGTTGTGATCACACTTCAAAACACTAGATGCCGGTGAGGCCATGCTGCTTGTTCATATTTGATCATGATTTTCTTCTCAGAAGTTGGAGAGCATTTTTTTGACCATTCAGACTAAAGCCTGCCCCGATGCATCAAGTGAAGTATCCCAATGATGGGTGAATCTTGTGCTTATCCAAGTTCTTTCAACTCAAAGGAAAAATAGATTAAGTTTTAATTGAGTGGGCGAAAGGTTAGGCAAAAGGCACAAGCACCTAATGCATGGAAACATACCGTAACACTCTCATGATCGATCATTCACCTGTAGAGGGCTTAAGTTTCTCTTTTGACCCGACTCGCATTATAAATGTGTGATGCTTTAGATTTGGTTTGTAGGTTGTAACTACATACCTTAATTGCTTCTTTCCATTCTTCTTTGGTGTAGCAATGCTAGGGGAGGAGACAGCTGCAATATGTACGTGTTACGCAGCGGTGATCGATCGAATGTAACCGAACGCATGGTTGGTCGAAGAAACAAACATGCGGTCGTGTCTGGAAATGAACGAAGGTTCCACGCGAGAAACTTGGAATAATAGAATCTCTGAGACCTGGCTAAGTCTAATGGGGAGAGGATAAAACCGATGACCCCAAGTCATCCCTCGTGAACTGAACATGATTGGCATTGACTAGAACTACTTTACTTCTTGTTGCCGATCTCTGTTGATGTTCGTTTCGGTAGTCCGATGGGTGAACTCTCGGGCTCGCACCACCCCGAAGAAGAAGTAGCCCAGCACCGAGTTCCTGCAGCTCTTTGCATACAGCTTGATCGATCGAGCTGCAGCAGATAATGACCGGACATTGCATTGCAGCACGTGGTAGTTCGTGCTTTATGTCATTCTTTTTTAGCTTCCGAACTTCGAGGGGATGCATACCTTAAGGGTCCATCCAAAACAATCTCTTCGAGGTAATGCACGATCCCGAGAGGACGGGTGGCTTTCTAGCATGCTTGCATTTTACCAAGGGTAGGATGCCCTCTAATTATACCGCGGAAGGTCTAATTGTTCTTTATGAGCTGATGAGGTGCAAAAAATTTCACAGCCTGATCCATACCATCCTTCGATCGCTGAAATCTTTGTAAAACTAAGAGCCTCTGGAGTTTTCTTTGAGCAACAGCCACTTTGGGTATGTTTATGTTTTGCCTTGATCGTGCAGAGAAAGGAAACAAAGGTGTTTCGTTGGTCGTAACACTGACCACAACATTTTGGCTCATCTTCGATTTGTGACGGTCTCGGGTGGGTGCATGCACGCGAATGAACGACTGTCCGACTCGCAAAAATTTGTAACATTTTGAACCCATCGAGAAACAAATCACATCACATTTAAAGTGATACCCCTCACCATATTGCATATGATACATGTTATTATTCCCATTTGCCCTCCCCCCCTGCGATGGGAAAAAAGTTGGGCATCTTCAATGCACGTTGAGGGTTACTTCTCAAGTCTTTTTTTTTTTTTTTTTCGTCACCGAAGCGCTCTGACCCGTCGTCTGCCAAAACAGCTCCTAAATCCGGACCACACAACCCGAAAAAGAGTT
>Ga0116231_10005032_pt1 | contig 26354 bp, 13 predicted proteins | sample S1TSphgellanicum_2_FD_89695 | JGI IMG/M metagenome (GOLD analysis project Ga0116231, IMG submission 89695) | Host-associated microbial communities from peat moss isolated from Minnesota, USA - S1T2_Fd - Sphagnum magellanicum MG | ecosystem: Host-associated > Plants > Peat moss > Unclassified... | reverse complement strand
TTTTTTTTATTTTTTTTTTTTTTTTTTTTTTTTTTAAATTTCACATGTCCTTTGCATTATGAATGCTCTATAAGCTAGAAAGGAAAAATTAATGCATATTGTGATGGTTCATAATGTCATATACTCCTCCAAAAACAATTTTCTTCAAAAATTATGTTATATTTTGATGCGCTAAAACATGTTTGGAGACATGGCCAATGTCATGAGACTCTTTTTTTTCCCCAAAGATATAATAATAATAATATCACTTAAGAATCTAAACTCTAAACCAAGTTACAGTTCATTTTTTTCCTATCCAAAGAAATGGGACGTTGGAATTACATGCTAATGTGTCCCCCACAAAAAACATCCCTCCTCCAGTGAAAATATGAGTGCCAAGAAGTGGATGAGAAGAGGAGCATGTGCTTATTGATCCCACCAGGTCACTGACACTGGTGGGGCTGAACAAGTCAGTCAGTGAGAGAGTAATATGTTCACATGCATTACACAAGTCCAAGAGCAAAGTGACGGAAATAGAGGTGGAACAAGATGATGATGGGTTTTGTGTGTGAAGTGTAATTCCTGCAAAAAACGCTTGATTGTAAGTTGGAAAATTTGTCCTTTACTAATAAGCATTAGTAACAAGGGGTCTGTCACAGTGTGGCCTTGCCAGTTACATTAACAAGTATCTTAAGCAAAAAGAAGAGTTACGGAAATTCAAATATTTCACCATGCAAAAATGTAATCTTCAAAAAGAAACCAAAATCCTTCAAGATATCATAACTCTACAACTAATCTCAAGCTCAACACAAGCCAAAATTTCATCTTTTCAAAAATCCTTATATAAAAATAGACCTATTATTACCTAGGGGCCAAAATCCATTAAGCTACTATACTCTATATTGAATCTAAACACAATATCCTTGCCTTTGTCGGCAACGCCAAACAAATGACATTTTACATCAGTATCTACTACTGTAGATAATTCAGTCTGTTGTGGTTTCTCTTTTGTTGGGCCCTGCCCCCACAGGGACAGGGACTATTGCATTGGATCCAACTTTTGGAAGTTTTACCTTATTAGAACCAGCCTCATGTTAGGTGAAGCGATTTCTTTGCTGAAAGTGTTTAGACTGTTAGATTGGAACAGATTTTTTTGGTGTTCAGAATGTGGACACAGTACGTAAATGTACAGCATATTATTTATTGGCAGGGCCAGCGTGTTTGTGATGCCTTATTTCATTTTCAGCCCTGTCTGGACTCTGGATCCAGACAAGCCGCACGGGTTAATACTTATAACAAGTTTTGGGCAGATATTCGCAAAATCTGGATATCATATCGGATATCACATTTGATATCTGTTGAATATCACAAACTCTCATATCCAAAATGATATCCTGACCATTGAATGTTAAGGTTATGAGATTTGTATTTCAATCTGGATATCACAATTTGTGAAATCTGGACATGATATCAATTCTTTTGCTCAGATCCAGATATTAGGTCAGGTAGTTAAGTTTAAGTAAATATTTCTTTTAAAAATTCAATTAGGATGTAGGTCTGAAAGTTAAAGAAAAACCCTGTTTGAGGGTTTGAGAGAGCAACTACTCAAAATGTGGCCACCTCAAACCCTATACATCACACTCTATAAAACAGCCCAAGGTCACAAAACATCTTCTTGCATTGTGTGTTTTTTGTGTTTGTTTTTTTGGGCCCTGTCCTTGCGACAGGGATTACTCACATTGGATCCAACTTTTGGAAGTTTTACCTTATTAGAATCGATTTCACATTAGGTGAACTGGTTTCTTTGGTGAAAATGTTTAGACCATTTAGACTGGAACAGATTTTTTTGGTGTTCAGAGTGTGGACACAGTAGGTAATGTACATCTTATCTATTGGCAGGGCCAGCGTGTTTGTCATGCCGTGTTTTATGGGGGTTTGACAGGGTTTCATCATTTACGCACATGATGGTGTTGCATGGGAATCTCAAAAGTCAAGAGCAATTGCTTGAGATGGAAGAAATTGGTAAAGTTCCAGTGTCAGGGCAAGTATTTGATTTCCTCAATAACTTGGCTGTTCCAGTCTACAGGAAATTATTCAGAATTAGAGAACCACCAGTTCCAGTTACTTCCAAAATGGGTAGTTTCCACGAAAGCAAGGGGTAGGGTTGTCACGGTTATTTGATTTTCTGCAAAAAAAACTCAGAGAAAACCATGATTATATCTCAGAACCAGTTCTTTGATTTTTTTTGAGAATCATGTTTATGAACTTCTAAGAACCACCCCTGACAACAAATGAGGATTTGGTGGAAATTCTCAAACCCACCGAACACTGGTAAGAGTTCATCTTGAGCAGTTCCACATACATGCTTCATTTACAGAAGTTGCCTTGGAACCATAGCAAAGGCTCCCATACAAACATGACATTTTTGTCCATGTCATTGGAGGGCATGTTATCCAGCTTTAAGATTACCTCCACTTGACAATGGACATTCCATTTTCTATGTTATGTCAATTTTTGTGATTGTTTCAGGTTTTGTAAGAAGCAAATTACAAATGGAATGCCCATTTTTTTCCTTTGATTGAAGGTGGATGCATTGGGCTATATCTTGCCGCTATCAAATGGCAAAACATCCATTTTGTGGAGACATGGTGCAACTGGCTATTGATATGAATGATGTTTGTTACTCAGATTTGGTAGCAAGTGACTTAATAGGTTGATAGTGTAAGCAAGTTGTTAAACCTAAAGGTGTTTTAACCTATTATTTAACCTAACCTATAGTATTGACCTAACCAATTATTAAACTTGGTAGGTAATGATTAGGTAAAGAATATAGGTTGATAGGTTAGTCAACAAGTGATTTGCAGAACATGCACTTGACAAAACTAGTAGTTGGACAAGTAGTTAAACAAGGTGTAATTTTTGAAATTTTGGACTAATAGTTTAGGTATTGGTTAACGACTGTTTATAATGGTCAATTATGATTGTTGTATTTTGAAATAGCTAGTATAAGATTATGAAGACAGACCTATTGAAAAGCTTTTTGATTTCTTTTTTTGATTATGTGTTTCAATTTTCATTTATGGAACATGAATCATTCTGCTTTCAACCAATTTCCTTTAAGCTTTGAACAATTGTGTACATGTTAATTTAAGATTGTAGATAATTCAAGTTTTATTAGAATATTGTATGTACATGTTGCTGGAAAAAATCAAAAGTTGAACAACCTTAATGGGAATAGAAAAACCTATTAACATTTGGCGACCACAGTGGATTAGAATTGAGAAACAATCATGCTTAGAATTTCTGGTTTGATTCAATAATTTTAGTAAATCAAATTGAAAAGGCAATCATGTTTGAAATTCTGATTTATTACATGTTTTGTTTGTTTTGTGTAAATTTTAGGAATGAAGTTCTTGTTTTTTTTATTTCATTTGAAGCATTAGGAATAGGGTGAGGTTAGTGTGAATTTTTTGAAGTAAAATAAACGCCCAATCTGTAAAAGAAGTTTTATATAAACTTTTGACTGTTGGGAAGGGTTGTTTTGAAAAACACATTATGTTCAAAAATAATGCAAAGGTTTTCCTAAAACTTGTTGATTTTAAAAAATATCAAGAATAGTTACTAGAAGTTTTAAAAAACAATTAGAACAAGTTAGACATCCACATGTTCAAAAAAATGCACAAGAACAAGATGAACAACAAGTGCAACCTATGGGAAATGAACTTGTGAATGCACAAAACATGGATAGAGCACAAAGGGTAAAAGTTGATGAACAATATCAAAATGTAGTAGAACCAATTATGTAAAAAGACCTTTCAACCATTCATCAAGAAACACAATGAATAATAACCCAACCAAGGGTAGTGAATGTTTATCATGATGATAATCATGAACATGTTTAATCATTTGATGAAATTGTCTCTATACAACAACCATGGAGATCTACAACCCCAAGTTACAATTTACCCAAAATCGGTGCATTTACACCAATTACAATATCTGTTGGTTTTCAAAACCAACCACCACGCACCAACATCAATTTGGTACCCACTAATTTGGAGATGGAACGACTTCACTTACTTAACAAGTTGGAGCAACTTCATCACATCAACCAAAGACCATCTAATTAATCAATTTTTAATACCACATTTAAAACCTATTGAATCCAAAATAACACACACAATTGTTTGACAAGGAGTTACTTATCCATAAGGCATTCGGCCAACGAAATTAATACTTGGTCCAGGTGAAAGATCACAAGTTCCACATCACAGACCGGTTTTAGGAAAAAACCAAGGTGCTACAACTGTGACATGTTCATATTGTCAATAGATGGGACACATGTTTAACCACTATCCATTTATTGATGATAAATTAAGGCAACTATTATGGGAGGAGGTGATGAATATTCATTAACCTATTTTTCCAACAACTATAATAACAGTACCCAATCTTTAGGAATTATGTAGGTTATGTACTTGGGAATGTGTACCCAACACCTAAACAACTTATTGTACCAACAATATATACACACTTCTTTGTTGGGAAATAGTTTCCTACAATGGTTTACCTAGTGACTAGCAAGGACAGACTACCTGTTCAACAACCTATTATTGCACTAATGTGAAACATTGTACAAGTTATTATTAGTTTACTAACTTATGTACCTAGAGGTTCCATTCACCAACCATCAAATGGAGGACGACCTAGGGACTCACTAAGAGGAAATTCGCCGGAAGAACCACCTTTCAATCCACCTATTGGATCTTATGGATGCCCAGCACCTGACCCATGCATGTTCATACCATTATGGTATCAACCACCTATTGTGCAACTTGTATCAAAACCAACAACCAAACTACCATACAGGAAGTTACAATATCCAATTTATGTCAAAGACACTAATCCGGATTTTCACATCAGAGCATTCAAGAAGGCCATTAAAGTTAATGGTGAACTAGTGGAAGTTGACATCATCAACTTGTTTGGTTTTATTCTTGGGGATAGTATCTCTAAATAGGGAGAAGCCTATGTTCAAGACCATCTAAGCTGCATTTTTGAAGAATTGGAGCAAGCATTTTGCAAGTGATTTAGAATGGTGAAACATGGTGAAGAGGTCTATATGCAATTGTGAAACATACAACAACAAATTGTAGAACGTGTTGAGGTTTATTATGAACGCTTATTGAAATTAACTAACTATCTACAGGTTAAAGCAACAAATGTTTTTCTCACCACTATTTTTAAGGTAGGTTTATTACCTTACCTAAAATTAATAGCTGTAAGAATGAAGATAAATACTTTAATTGAACACAAAGAAGTTGTTGTAGTATGTGAGGAAAGTGCACCTATTAGTTTGAGTTACAATGTTCTACTAACCACACTAGAGGTTAATGCAATAATTAAACTTGTAGTACTTGTTGTTACAGCTAAATCAACATTAACCTGTACCAATTGTGGTAAAATCAGACATTCAGTGGAAACTTATCATAAAAGGACAAAAGAAGTACCAGTCATGCCAACCACTATAATTAAATTTATAGAACTTATAACAAAAACTAAAACCCAACTTGTTAAATCAGGAAAAACACTTGCTCATTATCCATGTATAATTTGTTCTAATGTAGAACATAGATTCGGAAAATGCCCTAGGAAAATTGAGGTACATAACATGTTCAAAATTAAACATGTTAGTTATAACTCCATGACAACACCTAAACCACCTAAAATCGATAATGTGTTAGTCAATGTAGTAATTGATGTTACCACTTGCAATTAATAGTCAAAACAACAAGTGTTGAAGGAAAGGGAATCGATTAAAGCCAAAGGAGCTAAAGATTGGCAATAAGACGAATGTCTACAAAATTTGTTCATTGAAACTGTTAAACAACTACAACATAGTGGGGCTGGAAAACAACCTACTACTATCAATGAGGGTTCGTTACAAAGTAATTGGGCTGGATTGCCTAATAATCCAACCATGACTCAACCAATAAAAAACAATTGAATTAGTGAAGCAAATCACCAACTTGTCATTTCAAAACAAGTTTTCACAAATAAGACTTTAAAAGAAATTTTAAGGGATATCAGTAAATAAATGTTAGAAACCAAATATACATTGAACTTAGGTCAATTATTGTGAGTGATTCTTGATATCAAACATTATATTTTCAAATCAATACCATCAAAACCTGTTTTACCAGAACCAACAATTGCATTAATAACCATTGATCATCAAATGGTTGTAATATAACTTCAAGTAAGGAATAACTTCATTAAAGATGTGCTTTTAAATGGTGGTTTTGGAGTTAATATTATTATGGAAAAGCTTAGGGTGTAATCAAGTCTATCAAAACCAAAACTTGCATCTTATAATCTATGTATGGCTAATCAAACCATTGCCAAACTTTTAGGTTTGATTAAAGACCTTAAAATTCTTGTTTATGGAGTTCCCTATTAGTGACTTTACTATAATTCAAAATATTGAATTAGACTCTAATTATTCTATGTTGTTAGGTATTCCTTGGATAAGGAATGTTAAAGTGTCTCATGATTAGGGCAACAATACTAACATTATACAAGGAACCGGTACAATTATAACCATACATGTTATTAAAAAACTTGGAGCACCAACCAAATGTTCAGAAGTGTTAGTTTGTTATGACTTCCATTTTGGAATATCTTAGGAAGAGGAAGATTTGATGTTTGCTATGAAACCAAAATTGTTTTTTGGAACTTGTTGTCAATTATCAATTGATTGAATTACTAAAGGAGTTCAAGGACATCTTCCCCTAGACTTACAAAGATTTGAAGGGTATACCACATGACATAACTCAACATCAGATTGAGTTGGACACATTGATACCACCTATTCATCAAATAAGGTATTGGTTAAATCCTAATTATGTAACCATTATCAAACAAGATATTAACAAATTGTTTGCTACAAGTTTTATTAAACATGTTGAAAAGGTTACTTGGCTATCACTTATAGTTATAGTGCCTAAGAAAAATGGGAAACTAAGAATTTGTGTGGACTTTATAAAACTTAATGCAGCTACGAAAAAGGATCTATTACCTTTTATTGATGAAGTTATTAACACTATAGCTAAACATGAGGTTTATACATTTTTAAATGGTTTTTTTGGATACCATTATATTTCCATAGCACCAAAAAACCAATATAAAACCGCTGTTGTTATTGATTGGGGGGCTTTTGTATGGGTTGTAATGCCTTTTGGGGTCAAAATGGACCACCTACCTATCAAAGGGCAATCACCAAAGCTTTTCGTGAATACATTGATATGTTCATGAAGATTTTTCTAGATGATTTTACTATTTTAGTGACCTATCTACTCATTTGGAAAAACTTAGAAAATATTTTTTTAATGCAAAAAACATGGCATTAGTTTGAATCTAAATGAATGTGCATTTATGGTATGTTCTAGAATTATTTTAGGATTTATAGTCTCCAAAGAGAGGAAAACACCTGATCCTAAGAAGATAGAGGCTTTAGTCAAAATGCTAGTGCCCAAAACACTTCAAGAGGTTCAAGTTTCCAATGGAATGGCACAATTTTACAAATGTTTCATTAGAAATTTTGCCTTTGTTATGGCACCAATCACCAAGTTACTCAGAAAATCTAAAGTATTTGAATGGACTGCTAAATGTCAAACTACTTGGAAAAAATCAAGAACTAGTACATTCAAGCTCCTATACTTATCAGTCCTAACTGGGAACTGGAATTTCATGTTTACATTGATGCATCTTAATTAGCAGTAGTAGTAATCTTGGCCCAAACCCAATAAGTAAAATAGATCAACATGTTATGTAATCATCAAGACTATTTAATTATGTTGAAAGAAACTATACTATTACAGAAAGAGAGGCTTTAGTTATGGTTCATGCCTTACACAAAATTTAAGCATTACCTATTAGGCAACATGTTTACATTTTTTGTGGATCACACAACTTTAATATATTTAATTAACAAGCCATAGGTTTCTGGCAAGTTAATTAAATGGTTCACAAACTTGGTAGATCCCATCTAATGGCAAATGCATTGAGTAGTTTACTTAATTAAACTAAACTTGTTGGAGTACTTGATCAAACCTATGATTTTTTTTTGTTTACTTTACAACCTGAGTGATTATAGAATGTGTATGAATATTTATTAGAAGGAGTGATCCCAAAGAAATTTACAACATCCCAAAAATAATATTTAGCCCAAAGAGCTAAACTATTCATGCTTCAAGAAGGAATAATGTATAGATTTGGACAAGATAATAGATTTCATCAAGTACTGCAACTAGGACATGTATCCATAATTTTGCAAAAATTACATGAAGGAGTTACAGGAAGGCATTTCTCTTCGAACATCATTGTGTAGAAGATCCTAGATGCTAATTATTGGTGGTCGACTATGAGTCAAGACGTTCATCAATATTGTCAAACTTGTGACCAATGTCAAAAAACAAGTAACTTATTAACTTAAAATTTGGCCAAATTTGTTACCACAGTACTTAAAGAACCATTTCAAAAATGGGGATTGGATTTTATTAGACCTATTAAACCTACAAGCAGATTATCAAGTAACTAGTACATTTTGGTAATCACTAATTATGCAACAAAGTGGGTGGAAGCTTGAATACTTTGCACCAACATAGCTATAATAACTGCCAAGTTTCTATACGAACACACTTTTACGAGATTTGGATGTCCATTAACCATTTTGATTGATCAAGGTACCCATTTTATCAATGACGTGATCAAATACCTTACTAACCATTTTATCCTTAAACATACCAATTCTACTATTTATTGTCCACAAGGAAATGGACATGTTAAGTCTACAAATAAGGTTTTTGGAACTTTATAACCAAATTGGTTAATGAGAATAGAAATGATTGGGATGAACACCTATCCATAGTCTTATTTTCATATCAAACTGCTTATAAAGTTGGAATCGGTCATATCCCATTTCAGCTGGTTTATGGGTTACATCCATTATTACTTATAGAATACCTATTACCATTTAGCCCTGGTGAAAACAAAAATCGATAACACGTTAAAGTCCTAATTAGTTAACTATCTGAATTAGAAAAGTATAGGAAAACTAGTTGACTGTGTAGGATATAATTGTTTCTATTTAGTGGAACATATCATTATGGTCACATAATCGATTCATTAAAACCAAGTTTGAATTTGGAAACTATGTATCATGGTTATTAGGAATTGTTTCCAAACATGCTTTGAAATTTCAGAGAAGCTAGTTTGGACCTTATAGAATACAATTATGTTTGCCTAATAATATCATTTTACTTGTCACCATTGATAAGTTTGAATTTAACCCAATGTTTATTAACATTAACAAGTTGAAGTTATACATGTTCATTGAAGATAAAACTTTGCAACTTGTATTCGTCAAATGTAGTGACTTGGTCACTAATGAACCTATTCAAACCATAGAGCCTATACCACTACCTATTGAACTTAAAGATTTTCAACCTATAGAATTTGAATTGGTTAGTAATCATTTGACACCTGGAAACATTAAAGGAACAAATGTGTGTGTTCATCATTATCATAATCTACCTATTTAGGACAATAATGTAACGGTGAATAATGATCAAAATGACATGTTTGGAAAGGCACTTATTGATGTTTATCGTTTAGGAGTCTCTAACCTTAAAACTTGTGTCCATTCACAACCACATAGTCATTTTTACTTGAAACAATGTAAAAAACCATCGTGTTTTTCATTCTATTTATTTGTTTTCACTTACTTCTTCACATTGATCAGGGCCATGAGCCAAAATACTTTAAAAAGGCTAAGAAAAAAAGCAAAAGAAAAGGAAGTTGAAAGAAAAGTTGAAGTTTTTAAAAGGGAACCAATTGGAAAAAAAGAGTGGAACATGTTCAATTAATTGGAGTGATTTATGTAGAATTGCTTGCTTCACGCGCACCTATAGCAAAAGAAATTAAGGCTTTTGAGCAATAATAGAAAAATAAGGAGTGGAAGAGGAATTAAAAACAACACTAAACTTTCTAAGGAGAATCATAACTTCTATAACAAAACTAGTACCATAAGTTATTGTTATTTCATATTTAGAAGAAGAAGTGGAGATTAGACCTCAACTTGCTATTGATGAACAATTACAAACAGTCTCTGCATCAAGACCCATGGAAGAGGGGGAATTGCAACAACATGTTGTTGAAGAACAACCACAACTAGTTCTTGTGTTAAGACTTGTGGAAAAGGAGGAATTGTAACAACTTGTTGTTGAGGAACAACCACAATTAGTTCATGAATCAAAACATGCGGAAGAGAAGGAGCTATAGCAACTTTTGAATAGTGGAAAAGAGTTTATCCAAGAACTTTTGAAAGAGGGACTTGTTTCCAACATTATCCCTTAGCGCCCAAGATTAGGAAGAAGAACCATGATGAACCAAAAAGGCAAAGCACTTGTAGAAGAATAGGTTGAATAACATGTTAAAAAAAAACCAATGTCCAAGGTGAAGGAGAACCAAAAAATGTTGTAGTGGATGAAGATTGACTCCAATGAACTCAAATGGGCTAGACAAGTAAGTTTGGAAGGTTTGTTCAACCTATAGTGGACAATGCTAAGAGAAGACATGTTACGAGATTTCCTAGGAACCTAGGAAGCAATAGAGGATGGAAGAATTCTAGGACGAGCACATGGTCAAAAGATTCTCATTAATTAGGTATTTATTCATGAATAATTTCGAATTTCCAAGGAAGGAGCAATAAATGTTGCAAATGTAACTTTTGAGGAAGCCAAAAATGGTTGAAAAAGAATTGCAAGACCACATGTTTTTGTTGAGAATGAAGAGTGGAATTGATATGCATGAAAGAGGAATTTCATGCAAGATTTGTAACTATTTTGCAAAACATTTATTTAAGAGAAAGGTTAGCTTATTTTAGCAACCAAATTGCTATTACTTTTGACCTAGCTACTAGGGGGCAACCTGTTAATTAATGTTCCATAGTGTTGAACTAGTTACTGGTTGAATTAATTCGTTAGACCGAACCCTAGAAGAAGACAACAACTAACCCAATTTTTAACAAAACCAAAGTAGATAATTATTATTCAAGGCTTATCTTAGATTCTATGTTTAGGAAGTGGTTCTCTTTATCTGAAGTGCCTCCATCAAGAGCAACAACCCTAGAGGAACCTATGTCACCAACTAACTAAAAATGCCAAATCACACAGCACCGACAAGTTTCACCTAAATTTATTATTAGGGAGTAGTTTTTGAAAGATAGAAGACTAGCACCCTTGATTACAACATCACCTTTTACCATAGAATTGATTAAAAACATGCAAAAACCACTTACACCAAGGGACATGTTAAGCCTTCAACCTATTACCTCACCACCAAGAAAAAAATCAAAGACTACTTTCAAATCATTAGTTGTTGATTCGGAAGAGGATGAAGAGTGAACCTATTCAGATGAAATTGGAGGTGGAGGAGGATAAAAGCTTAATGCAACAACTACACAAGCCATCATTGAGGAAGAACTTAAACCTAACCTAGATTAGGTAATTGATAACATCTAAGTTAAACCTTTTGTGTCTATTAAACATGTAGTTTCCATTATAGAACCTATAGTTGTAGCTATAAAATCATTCCAACTTGTTCAACCTATAATTGAACATGTATAAATGGAAAACCCATAGTTTTTAAAATTTCAACATGTCCCAATTTCTGGTCATTCCCCATAAACTTTGAGACAAATTAACATGTTTTTGGAGTAAGTTGCTCAAAATGCCACAACCTAGTTAGGGACATTGTAGGAAGTTTCAAACCTTAAAGTTGAGTTTGAGCAAGTCAAAGAAAACCTATTTGAGACCCACAACTGCCTATAAACCTATAGCCTAGAACTAGAGACAATGTAGAAAACTTTGAAGAACCATGACAAAGAATTGGTCACAATCAAAGGATAATTAAATAGGTCTAGCATGAAAACCATAACTTGTCTAATAGGTTGAAAGAGGCAAAACATGTTGCTAGGAAAACTGAGACTTGCAACAAGAGTATGTCAGTATTAGTTCAATTGGAAGACCCATAATGATTTGAATTGTCTTCAAGTTGATTTAGAACAAATGATGCGATATTATGCCAAAATGAAGGAATCTAATGTGGAACAACATGGTATCATAATTGATTTGGAGCAAACCTATCAAGATCTCAAGGAGCAACATGTAGCTGCCCACATATAATTTGATAGGAAAAAACAAAGTCTAGTTGCTCAAATCCAAGACTAAAATGGTTAGTATGAGATAGCCAAAATACAACTCAATAAACCTAGTCCCATTCTACCTATTAGAATGAACAATAGGTTGAAGGAGTTTGAGGAGTTATTGTTGGAGAATACATTACTTTAAGTGCAAAACCAAACCTTGGGAAATAGAAACTCCAAGTGGAAAGAGTGGTGGCAAATTGTTCAAAAGTTCATAGAAAAATAGATTTAGGATAGTATGAAGCTAGCTCGTTCTAATGAACAAAGTTACTAACTTGAGCTACAAGTTTATCAAATTGTTTTATTTGATTTCAAGTACAAACCCTTGAATTTTGTTATGTGGAAATTGGAACTAGTAATAGAATTCCAACGATGCCATCTATGGTACAACCTGTTACCAAACTAGTTAGTCCATTAAAAGGTGGAATAGGTTTAGAAATCATACCCTTACCCATTTAAACTTTTACTATACATGTTCTAGCGACCATTATTGTCAGTAAACTTGTGGAAGATAGTGAAAGATCTAATAAGAAATAAGTTGAACTTGTTAATCTTTCATTCACTACACTCGATAGTAAATTAGAATCTTTGGAATCTTATCTACTAATGTACCTCTAACCCCACACCATACAGGGATAGGTCAAGAAGTTACTTTGATATTAAATACCCCGCATGCTTCAGAGGTATTCACAACACCCATGGCAACCTTTGAAGACACACTTGATCGACAGAAGACTATAACATTAACCAATCTTCAAATTTTGAATCAAATTGAACTTGTGGAAATAGCAAGTGTTGAACATATTGAAGAAATCATCAACCAACTGGTTATAAAAGGCCAATCTAACCTTGGACTTTGAGCTAACATTTTGAGGACAAAATGTAGATTTTAAAGGAGGATAATGTTACGTATATTTGGTAGTAGGTGACTTAATAGGTTGATAGTCTAAGTAGGTTATTAAACCTAACAAATGGAACCTATACTTAACAAAATTGGTAGTTGGACATGTGTTAGACAAGGTGTAATTTTTTGAAATTTTGGATTGATAGTTTACATACTAGCTAATGATTGTTGATAATGGTAAGTTATAACTGTTGTATTTTGAAATAGCCGGTATAAGACTAGGAGGACAGACCTATTGAAGAGCTTTTTGATTTCATCTTTGATTATGTGTTTCAATTTTCATATATGGAACATGAATCATTTTGCTTTCAACCAATTTAAGCATTGAGCAATTTGTGTACATGTTAGTTTAGGATTGTAGTTAGTTCAAGTTTTATTAAAATATTGTATGTATCTATTGTTAGAAACATGTTGTTTGAAAAAATTAGAAGTTGAACCACCTTAATGGGAATAGAAAAATCCGTTAACAATGTTCTACATGGAATACCAAATGCTTGGGTATTTTGCCAACTTCACTTTTCCTAGTTTGTCAAACTCCACTTTGCTAAGTTGCAAAGTCCACATTGCCATTTCCATATTTGGCTATTTTGACAACTCCACTTTGCCAAATTGAAAAGTTCACATTTTCCCTACTTGTTAACTCCAACTTGCCAATTTGTGATTTCATATTTTCTTTAAAATTTGAATCCATTTGTGAGTGATTTGCATTTGAAGCCATCATAATGAGATGAAAATCCATCCATGGAAATTCTAGAAATCCCAAAGAAAATGCAAGAATTGGTTCATCCAAGAAATACACTATGTGATTATTTCATCCATGAAATGTTGTTTATTCACAATTTTATTTTTTGCATTAAAAATCATCCAAATTCCATGGATGAACATGCATTAAATATCATTTGTGGATTTTCAATGGGTGGATGGATAAAGTTTTGTTGATGCAATATTATTAATAAAATTTCATGGATGGAAAGCTAAACTTTCAATTGAAAATTCATCCATGAAATCAAGGTTGATAGGAAGGACATCCTTTACCTACGGACATCCTGGGAATTTTTGTGGGTGTCATGGCCTTCAAAAATTAGTCAAATGTCTCTTTACAAACTCTTTGGAAAAAAAAATAGGGATTGTGTTAGGGTGGTTTAGCAGATGTTGATTGAGTTTGACGGTTTGAATTCACATGTGGTGTCTACATTTCATGGATGAAATGAAATTATATATTTTATTTCTTGAATGAACTTTATTTCATTTTGAGATTTTATGAATTTTCTTGGATGAACTTCCATCCCATTAAGATGGCTTCTTAAATCCACATCATTGAAACAAAATTAAAAAAGAACAAAAAATTTGCAGTCAAGACATTTCAATTTGCACTCAATAGGGATATCCATAAAGCGACCCCTTTTCAGGCACTTTTTAATCCCCCAACCCATCTTTCAATCTCTAACATTGTTTTCTACAAAGTATGAAATTTTATTACATATTGTAATACCTTGGTCATTTCAATGCATTTCCATTGAATAATTAATTAATTTTGAAAAATTCATTTCAACAAATGGAATATTTCTAAATATTCACTATTGTCCTTACAATTTTTTTGATTTGGAAGAAATGATTTTTGAAATTTTCAACATTTCTGAAAATAATATAACCAATGTCAAATTGACCAAGGTATTACGGTATAGGCAAAAAGATGCTAGAACTCAAGATTAAATGCATGAGGTTTGAGAATGTTTATAGTTGTAATACACATAGTACTAAGCAATGATTGGTTGAAGGCCATTGAGAAAGAAGAGATAGGGTGAAACTCAAACTCAACCAAATTGGTGTTAATATGAGCTTGAGTCCCCTTTAAAGCCTAGTGTATTATTTTCATTTTTTTAATCTCATTGCCTTTTTCAAACATGGGTACAAGTGTTATGTTTTCCTTACTTTGTGGATATCTCTAATATGTTTTTTTTTTAAAATTAGGGGTAGTTCGAATCTCTAGTGCATAGTAGTCCAACGGGTACATTTCACCTTATGACTAGGAAAAATGAACTTGACAAAAGATCCCAGCATATAGCTAACAAATTGAAAGGTGTCAAGTGCATGGAAGTGAATGTGTAGTCCAAAGGGGGTCTCCACCCACCTCCCCAAATTGAGCTTGTACTAGTGTTTATCACATATAACATAGTTAATTACTTCCCCATCCTCATTCCTCAGTGCTCACCCATGAACATGAAAAAATTGGACAATGTAATGTGAAAGACTAGGTAATTAAATGCTATCACTTTTACAAAATCATTATGATTAGCTAATCAAAAGCAGGCATTTTCGTTTATTGGCCTTTTTAAAGGCATTTGTATTTGGTGCATATTTATTGGTTTAGGGTGTTTGACATTGTTCAAAGGTTGTACTTTCATCAAAAGTAATGTGTAAATATCATTTTGGTTGAAAACATTGCTCTAAAAACATGTATGCCAATGTATCTTTGGATGCACTTTGTCACTTATAAGTGAAGAGTCAAAATTTGACAAGTGGACATTACATACCCGTCATCAAGATGGATGAAGGTGAAGTTGAACAGTTATTGAGTTGAAAGTTGTCTTTTCTTCATATAGAAAATACCTATGTGATCGTAAAGAAAGGAGCTTAATATCAAATCTAGAACTATTCAAATATTATGTGGGTACAACATTTTGAAAGGCTACCCCACATACGACAATTGATATTGGAGGTTTTAATGTTCACATATGTTGCAACCTTGAAGATCTTTTGTTCACAAAAAATTTGTAAATCAATGATCATAGTACTTTTGCCCTTGTTAACTATTTTTTTCTCCATTGTTTTCTTATCGATGTTTGTTTGTGATGGACAAACTATTGGAATATGTACACCTCTACCTATTAGTAGTACCATAAGTAATACATGTTGTACCCAATTCCTATTAATAGTGTCAAAAATGCATAGAGTATACTACTATAAGGTAATATATTGGTAGTAGGTAATATTATTAGGTATAGGTAGTGGTAGGTAATAGGTGTTACCTAGTCATTTAATAGGACCTATCTACAACCTACTTATGGGCAAAACACAAACACTAGATTATCACCTTGCATTCTTGAATTCTTATTTTATATAAATTTTAAATATATGATTTACATCATAATTGTGTTGAGTTTACAATGCTTACAATCTTTGGTAGAATAAAGTGAATAAATTGTTAATCAAATCTTGTATTTTACAAATTTTGAATTCTTTTGTTTGTCAAACACTTAATTATGGGAACATTTCAACACCTTTAATAGGTTTATTTCACCTTTAAAAAGGGATTTAAAAATTTTCAAATGTTGTTTGTGATCTTATGGATGTTAATGAGATTTAACTAATATCATTAATGGATGTTATAACACCTCTAGCAAATCAATTTTGGGCTTATGATGTAAATTTTAGACTTTTGGAATGTTGTTTGAAGGTTCGTGGATATTGATAAATATGTATTAATGTCATTAATGGACATTTTGACATTTCTAGTAGGTTTGTTTTGGGCTTATGACATAATTTTCAAACCTTCAAATGTTGTTTGGTAGTTAATGGACATTGATGAATATGAATTAATATCACTAATTCACATTTGAATATTATTTGTAGATGCAAGAGTTGTTGCCAATGTGTTTACATCAGCTAATCTTTAATTAAAACCGCAAATGACCATAAATGACTTAATAGGATTTTTTGGTGGCTTTGTTTGAAGGTTTGGAATCTAACTAAATATGGAAATGTACAACAAGATTGTGAAAATCATTCTTTCCTTTCCAAAGAAAAAGTTCCTTCTAGGTATTTTCTATAATAACACATATGTTGTTATATGTGGTAGATGTGTTAGATTTTTGTAAATGCAATTGAATTGTTTAATGCAAGAAATGTCTCAATTGGCTAATCAAGCTTTGGAAACTAGTTTAAGGATGGTTGATACACATGGAGATAGGTTATATTTTAATTCCATCACTTAGCCTAATGTTGTTTTACAACTATTTTCCAACTATTCATTTTGGGATCGAAGTTTTTCCAATTTTATGTTAATCACTTTGGGTTTTTTCATGTTTATAAGGAGTTCCACTCAAGATTTTTTAAAAAGACTTAAAAAACCTATGTTGAATTTTGAAGCATAAAATTGAAGCATAATGCTGATTTTTTTTAATAGTATAATTATAGATAAGTTATGTTAATTCAATAAGTTCCAACAAGAAAAATTGTTAAAAATGCAATCCTTATGTAGTCTTTATTTGGTTGTGATGAAATTGTCCTTTTACTTATAGAGAATCAACTTCATAACTATCAATTTATGATATGTAACAATACAAATTTTATTAGTTATTAATCATCAAGGTATGTACTTAAATGACCTAATATTTGGTAATATTTAACAACTTATCAACAATCTATAGTTCTTTTGGTTGTTATGTGCAATAAAACTACATTTGTGACATCTTAAACGGTGTTCCTTTGTGGGAAAACACCTCTTTATCATGTATTTATCTCCAACTTTGGATTTTCTTCATTTATGCATAACAACATTTTTTGTAACTTGGATCTATAATTGCAACACAAATTTTGAACAAGGCACCTCATCTAATTTAATCAATTATGTTCACATATACATATTACAAGTTGCAAAAACAATTCAATTATCATCCATTCACTCATAAAATTCTTGGTTCAATTGATTAAAAAATCTAATATTAAAAAATGCAATATAAAAAAACTATAAGAAAGACCATCCAATCATTTTGAACAAGTAAATTTCAACATGTCATGTGTGACAAGGGTGATTTTTTTTCCTAGTAGAATAACGGATCATTGGACTATGCACTTCAACTATTAAATTTTTGCCCAAATAAAGTCAATTAAAAAAATATTTTCAAAAATAAATAAAAATTATGGTAGGTAGGTAGGTTGTTGCGAGCCTATGGACCCTAGACTTGTAACTATGTACATATATTATATGTTTAGGAGTTGAACTCTTCACTTTCACAATGATAAACCAAATAGACTTTATGAAAGGACCACACCTTCATATGATAACAATTTTTGTCAAGTTTTTTATTTCACATCTTGTTGTACACGATTAAATTTATGTAGGTAAGTATGAAAGTTTAGTAATTATAAATTAGTAGGTTGTAGGATGGTAGGTTGGTTGGTTGGTAAGTAGGAAGTTTAGGAAATTATGAATATGTAGGTTGGAAGTAGGTAGACCTAGGTGAGTTGTAGGATGGTAGATAGTACTTGCAGGAGGTAGGAATTAGGCATGTAAGTAAGTAGGATACCTAGGTTATCATAACTATGTAGGTTGAAGGTAGATAAACCTAGGTAATATGTAACATGGTAAGTAGGAAGTAGCAGGTAGATTGTAGGAGGTCAAAAGTAGAAAGTAAGTGGGTAGGTAATTGTAGGAGATAGGATGTAGGTAGGTTATAGGATGGAAGGACTCCACACTAAATCAATAATGGGTCTTTATTGTAACCAACACAAAAGTATCATCTATTTTTTCTTCTTGTCTATCCTTTGTTGAATCCATTGATATCTTTTAAATAAAAATGATGGGCAATGCTCATACACAAATCTTGGGTTTTGTTATGCATGTTTTGGGCATGTAATGGACACTAAGAGGCATCAAGAGGCATAATAATATGCTTCCTAGTGCCCATTTCATACTTTGGACACAATGTTTTGTCTAAGTAGCATCGAGATGTGTTTAGTGATAATTAAACACATTTTGGGCAATTGGGCAGTTATAGGAAAAAAATGGACAATAATTTTGTATTATTTGTAATAAGTACCCATTGTTGATTTAATGTCCTTCAAATGGAAGAATGGTAGGCTACCTACTCACCTATTTATATTGGCCTATTAATTAACACAATATGTCCCATTTGATTAGAATACCTTTGGCCATTTTGAGTAGGGATGTCATTTGTTTTTATCCAATTTGAGTATTAAATGTTTCATTTAACTAAAAAACCATTAGCCATCTCGAGCTAAGGTGTCATTTTTTTGGTCCAACTTGACTAGAAGTAATTAGCCACTTTGACCAACATGGTCCATTTTGATCATGCAACTTGACTACAATGGTTTATTTGAATTAAATGTCATTCAAACCTCAAGTTTTGAATCAAAATGTACGTGTTCATTAATCAAGAAGGATTGGTTAGTGAAATTGGATCATTTGAAAGTTCATGAATTAAATGATAGTCATTATTGGATGCCATTGAACATAGTTGATAATAACTAGCTTTTCATCTTTCTTTCATCCAATCCGCATAATGTGCATAAAACAAGTTGCATCTACAATTACAAAGGTGGTTGAAACCCTAATGTAATAAGAAAATATAATTAAAAATGCTTGCAACAATTGTGTTATGAAGCACTACTCTAATTTCAATCAAACAAGTCACAAATAATGGTAACTATGAACATAAGGGTTGAAATGAGTAAGATTTTCCATTTTGGACTTCACTTATTTTTCACAATTTGATCTCCTTTTTATGGATGTTGGAAACTCCCATTGTTTATAAGTATTGATCTCTAATGAAAACCAATTCATTTACTTTTATATCATGACTAACAATCACCTTTCTACATTTAAAAAAAACAATGATATCTTTTAATAACCTTGTTATAACCCCTAGAATTCCTTCTATGGATTACGCTTGTAATTTGTTTCTATCGTCCTTTGGAAAGGAAATAATCATAAAACAACCAAAGGTCTACATCGAAAGAAAGCTATTCAAGCAAAAATGTACACATGACCTTCTTGTATTGTTTATTAAATACAAAAGTTACATCTTAAATAAATTTTTTAAAAACATACTTTTGGAATTGGATATTGACATTGAAACCAAATATGACCAATATTAAAATAAAAATTCATGGGAAAATCACTTCCATTTTATTCCAAATTGTGTGTAAAAACTTACAAGGTGCAATTTATTGAATTTTTAAAAATAGTTTTGTTGAATGCAAATAAAATGCCTACAATTGATTATGAAAATATGCTTAAAATATATTTATAATATTATGTTATTTCATAATATACCAAAAAATACCATTTTATTTTAGTTGTTAAATAAAATTTACAAATAGAGCCCTCCCCCCAAAGTAAAATTTGTATTTTTTGTGCAAGCCTTATATTACAATCAAATGTACAACTTTTTTTTTGAAGTCATTATAAAAGAATTTGGAACTATTATAATCATCAAGGATTTTTCTTGTTAAATTTACTACAATGTTTAGTGCATCCATCTTGCAAAAATCACTTTTTGTTAATGAAGAAAAAATAGAAGAAGACACAAAATACCTTTTGAGACTAGTGAATAAAATTGTTGATTTGATATATATGAAGCAGTGGAAAAGCTTTTGAAAGTTGATTGGAATCCTAGGTTTGATTAATACTTCATTAATAGTTTGTAAAATTTAATCTAGAATATGAAATTGCAAGTTATGAACAAAACTCTAGTTGTTCGAAGTACACAATTAAAAAAATAAAATCATGCAAGATTAGGGTGTATGCACTCTAAGGTGGCTCATTTTTGGCAAATGTTCCATTCCCTAAAAGTCCATATGGTGGTGTTAAAATGATAGTGTATTTTGATATCATTAATTTCGTGAGGAATTACATGGTGGTTAATGAACTAAAAAACCCATATGAAAATAATCCATTCTAAAAACTTCTTTAATGTACATGTTTAAGGAATAAAAATTGAAATCCATTAAAAAATGATTATGATATGGACTTACGAAAATATGGTTCATTTTAAGCCATTCAAAAGTTCATAACTTTTTTTGGGTTTACTTTTTTTAGCAATTTCTTTGCACATAAGTTTTTTTTGTTTTATCATAATATCATATATTGAGTCCTTAGAATATATCCCAAATAAAATTCAGACACAAAAATGCATGTATATAGAGGCACTTAGGCCATATTTTTCAACTTCAAAAGTCCATTATTATATATTTGATGTATATATATTGTAATTTTTTAAAATGTATGTTTCCATCTTCAAGTTGATAATCTAAATCTAGCCACAAATTTGAAAAATTATTATTTTTATGCCATGTTAATAACATGTAAATGCACAACACTCTACAAAAAATTGGGCCACCTTACCTTGCAAGCACCGATCAATTCACGTGAATAGTTGTCAATTTGGTAAATGAACCATTAATTTCATTTGAAGCCCCCACTTGTAATTTAAATTTTAGGAATGAGAGAAACTTGTGAAGTTGAAAAGGTTGTTGATAGCAAAACCCATAAACATGGTGCTAAGACATTACAACGAACCCCACCCACATTAGCCATGCAATAGACAGATGCTTTCATCACAATGAACACCCTTGAATTCTTTAAAAACATGTCTAATGCTAATCACCTTTACTTTTGTGAACATGGACACATTTTTTCCATTTGCTTATTTGTTTTAAATTCAAATTCAATTTCTCCATATGGATTCACAAGTCTTGTGCATAGAAGAATTGTTGTTCACATTTAGATTATGTGAATCATAACATTTAATGTTTGTCACTTTTATTTAAATGAAAATACACATTTTTCACATTCCATGAATTCATATTCTATCAAATATTCTTTCAAGTTGAAATGTGTTTATTCATTTTCTAAGTTTTCATTGCCTTGCTTCTAGTTATCAAAAGTGAAATGTTTGTTTAACTTTCTTTGGTTCATGCCATGCTTTCTATTCATTCCTTGTTCAACACACTTTGTCTCACCCAAGCCAAGGGTTGCAATAACAAGAATGAATCAAAGCAAATACCAGCTTAAGCAACAAATGGACTTAGAATTAAAGTGAATACTTGTAATAGGTGCAAGTTGGAGCAAGCAATAAGGAATAAAACAAATTGTTGAATCGAATCAAAAGTGAGTTACAACAAAATAAGTGATTAAGAATAAGTAAAAGCACAATGAAAAAAAAAGAGTGAAACTAAGTTAATAGGAGAAACAAAACCAATTATAAGGACAAAACAATTGAGTCAGAGAAAGCACCAAATTTTTTTTGAAGATGGCAAGGAGAGTTGAAACACATAATAGAAAAAAATTAAAAGAAAAAAATAGATAACAAGTTAAAGAACTTTTTTTTAATGTCATTGTGAGCCATGCCCCCTCTTAAACCCACTAAAATGAAAGTTCTTGGGAGGAGGAGGGTAACCTCCTTGTAACTAGTTAGATTTTAACTTAATCAAAGTTTAAGAAACCTAGTTTTAAACTTTGATTAACAAATTTTTTGAACTCATGGTTTTTTGGGGGGGGGGGGGGACTTAGCCCCACTAATTCTAGAATTATTAATTACTCAACTTCACTCACAAATTAAATGCATGCATAATTGACAAGTGTTTCTTGAAAAGTTTGATAACTACCCAACATTGGTTCAAATTAGTTAAGCCTATTAAGGATATCTTTCCATTGAGGGGCTGTTATGACAAAATATGTTAGGGGTCATAACATATTTTGTCATGGAATGGAAAAGGGTCATAATATATTTTGTCATGACAACCCCTTTCCATTCCATTTTTTCTCATGTGACTAGGCTCATAGCTCTGCATTGACCAAATTCAAGAGCTAATTCACTCAAGCTGTGAGTTACAATAAAATGACATTTGTCACTTCTTTTATTAGAACTTATGTGTAACTAAATGATAGCTTTAAAAAAAAATCAAATTGTGAATCTATTAGCATTCATTAGTTATAGATTTTTAGCTCATTTGGAGCTATGCAATTGAAACCATCTCTCATAATGGAGCCCATGTCAGTGGCTTTCCATTAGGTTTCTGTGGCCACTTCTTATTGTGTATGGGATTCAAATCTTACCCAAGTTTAAATATTTCAACTTTGTGACTTTGTTTTCCACAAGTAGTATTCACTTTTGAAGTGGAGGTGAAATTATACACTAAACAATCCCAACAATCCCATGTGCATTGTGCTGTGGCTTGTTGTTTATCACGTGTATTTACAATTAGCTTACTTATTGTAGTAAAATCCACAATCCAAGGACACAATTTCCATATGCTTTAATGGTTTTCTTGCAATGTAGTAAGTAACCTCCAAGTTATATAACTCATTTTCAAAAAAGTGATTAAAAAAAAACACTCGGGAAGCTTGTACAAGATTAAGCCACAAGTGAAAGAGCGCCATTTAGACCAATAAATTAAAAAATTTATTCACTACCTTCCAAACACTTTGATAGTTTTGATTGTAACTTTTCTCTCATGAACTACACGCAACCAACCATGTTATGTGGTAGTTCACTCATCATCTAGAAGGATCCTTAATTATGGACTACATTCCAAAGACTCTTATAGTTCAATTGGAACTCTTCTCTTGTGAACTACACGCAACCATTATATGTGGTACCTCATTCACCATCTAGACCAATCCTTATTTATGGGCTACATTCCAAACACATTTATAGTTCGATTGTAACTCTTTTCTTGTGAACTACATGCAATGGTTATATATGGTACCTCACTCACCATCTAGACAGATCCTTAGTTATGGGCTACATTCCAAACACTTTTATAATGTTTGGTTCTAACTCTTCATGTGTTCCATGTACTACCCATTTCTGTGCTACTGTCCAAACACTTTGATATTTAAGTGTGAGACTCTTCATGCGAACTACATGTTACCACATCACATATTTCACTTCTGTTGAAAGCATGTGCCGTTCGGCATGTATTGACAATGAAATCTAAACAATTGCATTGAAAACGGTAGTGCTTCCAATTATTCTTGAGTTTCTTTGTAAAGGAGCATTTGGGTAACACGTTCATTTTTATTCCCAGATTTCTAAGGTAAACATTGTTGCAATGTGCAGATCATCTTCACTCTATTTGTGTGTGAAGGTTGGTTTGGTGTGCATTATATTGACAGTCCATTTGTTGCTGGTACAAAAGTTTGCACCATTGAAAAGCATTGGCTTCAACTCGACCACATCAAAGGTCCCAACACCAGAGGCACCACCCGGGTAAACCTATCCCAGAAACTGCCCTAGTTTCACCTCACACTCCTTAGGTAACGAACTACCTATGCAAAAAGGGTATGTACTACATATGATAAGTAAGTAAGTAGCAAATGAATGGGGGTCACTATGTAGGTAGTTAAGGCATTTGACGGCTATACTAGGTAATTCGATACATGTGAATGTTTAGTACATATCTAACCATCATGGTTTAACCACCTTGGTTATCTATGGGACAGCAATGCAATGCAAAACTGTTTACTGTAAACTGGTTCATTCTACATTTTTCTTGCTTTGAGCTTTGTAGGGCTTGATTCTACATTGCATGTTTCAAATTGGGCAGTACAAAACAATTCAATTCTGTTCTCTGGAATGCAACCAGAGGGATTGGAGTAAGGCATCACACCCACATCACACAATTTGTCTGCTATATCGACAAAGCAGGAAATCGCAGATTTGAGGTACTTGTGAATTCTTCCTTCCTTCCTTGTCACATGTTGGTCTTTGGCGTATCTTCAGGCTATGTCTAGAATTGTATATGGAACATGAACAATGAACAAGAGAGTCGGTTGGTGTGCTTTGAGAATTTGTTCACACCGACAGCAGCGTTGTTGATGTTCAAAGCATGAAACTTTCTGTTCACAATTTGCCATGCAAAATGATGGCATTCATTATTATTGGGCCGGTTGATTTTCTTGTTGGAACTTGAGAAAATAACAAATAATTAGAGATTTCAATTTTTTTTTCTCCTATTTGGGATAATAGAAACAACCTTGCTATAATTTTTTGGTTCTCAAAAAACATTCAAACTACATTGAAACCTTTTTTCATAATATCTTTTGAGAACATATTTAACTCCAGAAATGCTGAATTTACACTCTGAGACCACGATTTAGTTTTAGGGCAAGAACTTTACCATGGTTAGAAATAGTTGTAAACCATCTAGGAGCTTTTTGCTAACTGCTTAAAATGAAACATATCTCAATAATCTTACTAAACATGCATGAACACACATAATCAAGACATTACTCATTTCACATGGCAAAATCCAAAGCTCACTTCAACTAGTGTGTGGCCTGTGCTGTTGGCCTAAGTGTTACCTTGTACATTTAAGCGGCAGATATCGCTTAAAAATCAATATCTCACAAACTCTGAATCCAAATCTTACCAAATAAATTCCATTACATCCTGGTCATCAAGATCTTTCCAACAACACCAAAGGCACATTCCAATTCCTCCAACATTTTCAGCTATGATTTAATTTAGTTTTCAGTGAAAAATTCATTCAATATTCAAGAACTTTTGCACCACAAGTCCAAACCTCATGGAACCTAGCCAATGCACCCCACCTCCGGGAGAGCTCTCCAAAGAGACCAAGAATGCGATTTGAAGCATCCCGGTTCGCTGGATCTCATAAGTACAAAACAAACAAACTACGTTGCTTCATAGATAGATATCAACCTCACGTATTTGCTAAAACAAAATCGCAAATCAAACACCTAGGTATACAAAGCTAGAGAGGAGCAAAAGACTCTGACTTTATAAAAAATAATATCCTTTGCTCCTTCTAAAAAATAATAATCCAAAACTAAAATAAATCTCAAACTCATTTGCACTAAGGTTTGTCAAAAAAACAAAATTAACACAATAAAATTATTAGTAAAGTTAGGCGATTAGGGGGCGAGAACTGCCAGTTTCAGCATAATAAGGCATAAAACCTGTAACTGAGAATGAAATTTTATGAAACGAAAAAACCTGGGACTCAAACTACAATAAACCCCCTTTATGGTCATGTTCATTTTAGTCACATTCTTATTTATGTCACACATTTTTTTTTGGTAATCATCCGTTTTAGTAAGAAACATCATTTTTTAGAGTCATTACCACACTCATTAGTAGCACAAATTTTTTCCAAAATCTTTTAAAAAAATGTGACTATAATGAAAAAAATCTAGAACAAATATTAAGATTTGATAAATTGTAGTTCCCTTTGACAATGTTAGTGTTGTTTTGTGTTCAAATTAAGCAAACTAACAACAATGAATCCAATTGAAAAGAAGATTTTTTTTTTTTTTTTATGCAAAAAAAAAAAAAAAAATGAAAAATTTCATAAAAGAAAAAAAATACTAAATAAAAAAAAAATTAAAAAAAAAAAAAAACTAATATTTAAAAAAATCAAACTAAATAAAAAACA
>Ga0116231_10005031_pt1 | contig 26357 bp, 23 predicted proteins | sample S1TSphgellanicum_2_FD_89695 | JGI IMG/M metagenome (GOLD analysis project Ga0116231, IMG submission 89695) | Host-associated microbial communities from peat moss isolated from Minnesota, USA - S1T2_Fd - Sphagnum magellanicum MG | ecosystem: Host-associated > Plants > Peat moss > Unclassified... | reverse complement strand
GTGCGTTTTGCATTTAGCTTATGTGTACATAGAAACAAAAAAAATTAGTTTATGCCATTTGGCATATTGGCAACCAATGACATGTGAATGTTTTCCAAAAGATCTTAGTGAATTATTGAATTTCAAATTTACTTCAAAAGTTTCATTAATTCATATAAATATTGCCTTTTTACAAATTCAAATTTTATTATGTTAATCAAGTAAAAGAATATGAAACATTAATAATAAAAATAGCATTTGTTTGACGCACTCTTAAGTCCCTTGTTGACCCCACTTGAGGGTCCAACTAGGTAGAGTTGCGAAAAGTTGGAACTTGAGGGTCGCTCCCGACTTCCAACACTAAAAAGGGGTAGAGGGGCATGCTAGAAATCCCAGGATTAGACTAGGAAGAAGGATTAGATTATCAAGCTTGAATCTGCATCCAAAACTAACCACAAGAGGGTTAGTTAGCATTCGAAAACACCTTTGGGTGTTGGGACAAGCCATGGGCACTTTCACACACAAGACTCACCACGGCCCAGACTCGGGGGAAGCCACCACCTTCCCCCATATATTATTCTCTGCGTCTCACCGTAGAGGCTACATCTGAATGGCTCTTTTTCCCGGGACTCCCAAGTTGGAGTCTTGATACTGTCCCGGGTTGGAGTCCCGGGTTGGAATCCCGGGACTTTGCTCCTCGCCCTGAACTCGGATCGAGACGAGGTCTAAACCAAAGTTGTAGCTCTCATCGAGAGCTTTCCAACGCCGTGTCACACTCTTTGAGGCGACATCGGGAAGAGGTCAATTCCCGACTTTTAGTGGTCGGGAGTCAAACTGGCAGTTTGACTCTCGGCCCTTCTTTTGCCCATAACTTGGGCTGCAGATGTCCAAATGGCTCATGCGAGGCCATTTTGGACATCTACACTTCGAGATCTTTCCAATGACATAAAGAGCGCACCAATGCGAGAGATTTGACCCCTCAAATCGTCTTCTGAATTTTCGGGAATCCCATAGGACTCCAAGTCTCTCACTTTTGGGAGTGGGAGTTACATTCTCCCACTTTGCCTAAAGTGGGGTTGCGACAAGTAACATGGCATTACTTTTCTTTTTGTATTAACATGGACTTATTGATTTGCATTTTTTTGATGTAATTCTTATGGTTTGGTGCGTTTTGCATTTAGCTTATGTGTACATAGAAACAAAAAAAATTAATTTATGCCATTTGGCATATTGGCAACCAATGACATGTGAATGTTTTCCAAAAGATCTTAGTGAATTATTGAATTTCAAATTTACTTCAAAAGTTTCATTAATTCATGTAAATATTGCTTCTTTACAAATTCAAATTTTGTTATGTTAATCAAGTAAAAAATATGAAACATTAATAATAAAAATATCATTTGTTTGAACATGCAATACTCACATATTTCATATTGCATTCTATATTATTTTCACCCCACAATATTCACATCATGTTTTCAAATTCTTCATTAATTTTTTTGGCTAATTATGCAATACTCACATCCATAATCATTCACCTACATTTTGTAACATTACCACCTCACAATACCCACATTGTATTTCCAAGTTTTTCATTGGGTTTTTTTGACTCATTATGCAATACTTACAAATAGGTCTTGAAATGTCCATTGTTGTATTAACCAATTATGTAATATCTATATATCTACATGTTTTCCCATTTCATAATTTGCTTATATGTGAACATTGCATGTGTCATGCTTAACATGTGGTTTTGGCATAATACTAACGTGAATATTGCATTTTGAAGTTGAGGGTCCACCTAAAGTAAACTTAGACCAACAAATGTTGGTTTTGGCATGACCTTTGATGTGGGTATTACACATTGGGTAATTAGTACAATTTGCAAGACTTGTTTAGTTTTTTAATTCATAATTATTTTAGATGTGAATATTACATATTGGGTAATTAGTACAACTTGTTAATGATGAAAGTATTGCATTGTGATTTAATGTGGGTTAATAAAATTTATCCATTTAAAACGTGTATTACAAAATCATTTCAAAAGTGTGTTGAAGTTATATTCCCTTAAATGCATTGATTTTTGTAGTACTTTCATTGACGATAATCATCACTTTTCATAATATTTTTAGGATTTTCTTGTGCGTGAGTAATATTAAAGAGGTAATGATTTAATTAAAAAAAAAGTTTTGTTGAAATTTATAATTTAGTCAAAAAAAGATATTGGTTTTGTCGAAAGGTGAAAGTTTAATTAAAAAGTAAAAAGGTTTTGTTTAAAGGTGGATTTTTAGCCAAGAAAAAATATTAATTTTGTCAAGATATAGAGGTTTAATCAAAAATATATATTGATTATACCAAAAGGTATTAGAGGTTTAACTAAGAGGTAGGGGGTTTTGTGGAAAGGTGGAAATTTAAAAAAGAAAAAAAAAAAGTTTTGCTAATAGATAAACATTTAATTAAAAAAATGGAAAGGTTTTGTTGAAAGGTAGTGGTTTAGCAAATAAGTTAAAAGGTTTTGTCAAAAGGTAAAAATTTAATTAATAAAACATATTCATTTTGTAAAAGACAGAAGTTTAGCTATAAAGTAAAGAAGTTTTATTGAAAGGTGGAATTTTAACCAAGTAAAGATATTAGTTTTGTCAAAAAAAAATGTTTAACCAAGAAAGGGTAAATGTTTTGCTGAAAGGTAACTATTTAATCAATCAATGAAAAAGTTTTGTTGAAAAATAAAAGTTTAGCCAAGAAAAAATATTTGTTTTGTTCAAAGATAGGGGTTTAGCCAAGAAATAAAAAGGTTTTGTCAAGAGATAAATGTTTAGTTAGGAAGTAAAGAGGTTTTGATGAGGATTAATGTTTAGTTTGAAAGTAGAAAGTTTTTGCTGAGATATAGAAGTTTAGTTAAGAAAAGACAAAAATTTTGGTAGGGAAAAATAAAAGTTTCATCAAAAGGTAGAAAAAACATAAAGATTTTTTTTGAAAGGTAGAAGTTTAACCATAAAAAAATAATAAGTTTTGCCAAGAAACAAAGATTAAATTAGCCAAGAAAAAATAAAAATTTATGCTTAGAAGGTAAAAGTTTAACCATTGAAAAAATAGAAGATAGGTAAATAGGTAGAGGGATCAATTGTTAGTAGGTTAGTAGGGTAACTAGGTCAATAAGATAGCTAGGTCAGTAGGGTAACTAGGTGAAAAGGTAGTATGAAGGTCAGGGTTGAGAAAAAAAACAGCCCAAAAAAAACTCATTGGTCAGGAACTAAAAAAAGTTGAGTGATTGAGGCTGGATGAAGAAATGCAGCCCATCCCATGGACAGAACGGCCAACTGGTGCGCCGGTGGGTGCTGGTTTACTCTGGCCAGGAGGTAAAAGCTGCCTGTCAGGTGGAAGCAGAAGACCTGCGGGGAGACCTGCGGCCTTGCACTACAGACATCACTCAGTGCCAATACCCCCACGCTCGCCACTTTCACCTTCTACACTAGGGATCAGCATCTCTACCACCAGATTGTTTTCAGCTTACAAACGCCAATCTCCTTACTTCTTCAAGTAGGTTTGTCTCAACTTCTATAATCTGCTTCCAGGATTCACCTCAGGTCAGAATTAGCACCTATTAAGCGAGCAGCACTAGTCTAACATTTTGACTTTGTGTTCTGATTTTGCCACTGTTATTCAAATTCTTTTTTCATGCGTGTTGATTTACTCTTCGGTTATGTTGCAAAAAAGTTGTGTTGTTCATATCAAAATGGGGTTCTGTACTCAATTTTTGGGTTGCCACTTGAAAGTTGTCACCAATGTTGGTATGTTTTGAGGATGTGTTTAAGGTGCAGGAGGCCCATGATCACTAACCCCTATCTAAGGCTTCTCTATGGAGGCTTGTTTGCTTGCTTATTATACAGAGATATTAACCTGCATTGGATTGATGATGACTCTAGCGCTTCTTGCAGCTTGAATGAGGAGAATATTTACTTTTTTATCAGCTATGTCTCTTGAGTGCCTAACATCATGACCACTGCTTCCAGAAATGCAATAGAAACTGATGAGGATACAGCCATTTGTATTATGTTTTGCCCTAGACTTTGGGCAGATTACTTATCTTACTAAATTGGAACTGATAAAGTCACTGGGGATTCATGGCAGCTCGTCTCTGCTATTCATGGTGAATGTGATACACTCATGGTCTGATATTTTGTGAGTGACACTCATATAAGGGTTATGCCCATGCACATTTTGTTTTGTTAGTTTTGGGATTGCTGGAACTTGCAGAATTGGTATCGTCAAACTCTAGTTGTGGTTTTTTTCTTTCCAATCTCATATATACCTTTTGTAGCTAATGTAGTTCTAGCTTGCAAGTATTATCCTGCCTGTGACTCCCATACCTGAGTGCCTGCTGGAGCATGTTTCAACTTTCAAGCAATTTAACTATGCGAATAGCTTACCCATGTGCTAATGGTTGCAATCAGGCAGTAGGAAAATTGCTTGTGATTGGATCTGATTGAGAGAAGGCACGATGGCAAGCAGCAGCAAGATTCAGCTCTACAGCTTGGCAACACCTAATGGCATGAAGGTGTGCTTCCTTTCAGTTTTGGGGCAACATGCAATATGCAGAGTGCCTTCATGGTCCCAACTGTACCTTTGCTATACATCCGATGATCAGTTACCTAGTTGCCATGATCAAACCATCAGTTCAGGACTCATGGGCACCTTGCAGCCTTAATCAATTGCTGCAAATGCACTCCCTGTGCTTCTTCCCAATCTGAGGATGGTCAAGAGATGTCAGATGGGAATTGTATAGTGTTCCCCTCACATTTGCGGATGTTGTGGCATAATTGATGTCATTCTGAAGGAGTGGTTCAATTGTTAGGGGTTTTTCGAACATGGACATGGCATGACTGCTGGTGGGATCATGGTGTTGGTTGGTGCAGGTGAGTATAGCCCTTGAGGAAATGGAACTGGAGTATGATGCACATACTGTGAACATAATGAAAGGGGAGCAGTTCAAGCCAGAGTTTCTTGCCATCAACCCAAATGGCAAGATTCCTGCAATTGTTGATCCTGAGGGTCCAGGTTTGTTCCATGTTCCTCTCAAATGCAAATCCTGAACCATAGGAGAAGTTATTGCATTTGCCATATATACAAATGAGCATGATCTAGCATCAATGGTCTTATGGTCAGTGTTTGTGACCATTCTGCAAGTGATTAAATGCCAACTAGGTGTATGCTGCTTGTCACAGAGTTCAGTCCACTCCAACAGAGTTCACTGGGCTTTCTACTTAGTGCAGAAACCTTCAAGGTTTCAAACCAAAGTTTTATGTGGTTAAATTTTTTTTGACTTCCTATAAGGAGGCTGTAATAGTAATGGAGTGACACTAACTCCACACTTGTTGGCTGACATTGCACTGTACTTCTTGTAAGGAGGTGTAAGTGTTCCCAATACATGTAACAAGTTAAGGCTTTTTTTTTCCTTTGGGTGTTGGATGGGGTTTGAAAGCAGATGGGAAACCAATGTCTCTCTTTGAGAGTGGTGCAATTTTACTATACCTGGCTGAAAAGACTGGGAAATTTTTATCTCATCACCCACACCTCAAATGGGAGACCATTCAGTGGGTGTTCTTCCAAATGGCTAATGTTGGACCTTATTTTGGTCAAGTATGTATTCTCCTCCTCAACTGGCTCCTGTGAAAGAGTTCTATTGATTTCTTGTCAGGGAACATCTTTATTCTGTTTATCTAGTTAGGTGTGGGAGGTTGCACGCTTTTCCAGTATAGTAACATGGTCAGACTCTGCTTTAATTGTTGTCAATTTTCATGAAGTCAGTGGATATTCTTAGCATTTGTGACTAGCACAAGGTCAAAGTTGAATAAGCTTGCAAGGTTGCTCTTCCACTGGTCCTTGGGGGATCTCTTATCTGGTTTTGTTTTCTGTCTTCTTTCTTTCTGTTCTCCTTTTCTTGCTGTAATATGATCTGGATCTTGCCTTTGCCAAGGATGTGGAGTGGTCACATTTTCTTTCTTACTTGCTGTTAACATTCGTACAAAAATATTTTTTTCTGTGTTTCCATCAATATTTGTAGGCATGATGTATTCAGGTTGTATCTGTCTCATTTTTCTCATTGTCCAACCTGCTTCCAAATTGTATGTGGAGTCTATGACCATGAGGCTACTCAAGTTAGAGTCTTGCAAGGCACTGGGTGTGAGGTCGTCCAACTGTTGTGGGGATCACTACAAGACTAGGAGAGGGAATATTGTTTTGGCCTGACATGGGCAAATCTGTTGTATTGGATAAAGTACACTGTTCTTTCCGTAACTTCATAACAAATGATCTGAATACTTGAAACTTGTTTGTCATATCTCAAAGTTCAATCATTTGCAAGTTGAGATCGAGCAATTGTGCCCTGTTTTTGTGTCATGATGTGAGTTGGGACATCCTGTAATTGCAAAACTTACCAGCTCAATGATCTGGGTCATTTTCTTGGGTTGAAACTCAGTTTGGACACTTCTTTAAGTATGGAAAAGACAAGTGCAAGGACCCTTACCCACTGGAGCGTTACTCAAATGAGACAAAGCGTCTCCTCGGTGTCTTGGAGCAGCGTCTGCAAGGTCGGGAGTATTTGATTGACGAAGGTTACTCAATAGCGGATATTGCAACATATCCCTGGGTATACTGTCTTGTGAAGTATTATGAGGGTTCTGAGTACCTGGGTCTTGATAATTATCCCAGTGTCATGGCATGGAAGGCACGTTGCATGGCGCGACCAGCTGCAGCTAAAGGGATAACCGTATGCACTACTTAGTGAGTTGTGTTGTCTACTGTACTGCTCTCATTCATATAGAGGATGTTATGCTGGATTTACATCTTGTTGTGCATGCATGCTTCTTGATATCTCAGACATGAATACTCAGAGTATATATCTATAGTACAGTATTTTGTGCAGCCAATGAACTTGCACCTTTCTCTCAAGCTTCACCCAAGGAGGATCATTAATTGCAGGGAGAACATTGCAAGAGTGTCGGTGAAGAAACTCACATTTTATCTGAACAATGGAACAAAACTCTCTCTTTTTTGTTTTTTGTAATTGTGGGATATTAAACAAGTGCCATATAGGTAGCTTGCAAAATGTGAGAGACTAAGAGCGTTGGGAATCAGCAGTACTCAGTTGTGTGGTTTTGCAATGACTCATTACCTATGTAGAAATATCTCATGTGGATATCACATGTTTCTTTGTGTCTCAAAAGCTTAAGCTGTGTCAAATTCTCAGGTCTCCTTCCTTCTATGTAATCCTGAGATGAGCTATAGATGAAGGTGGGGCAAATTGAAGCACTGTGGAGGTTTTGTTTTTGAAATACTTTTGCATATTACTTTTGTTAAAAGAATTGCTGTTCCCAGCAGGGTTGTTTTTCTCAGATTTCTCAAGTAGGTTCAGTGGCGAGGATCTCAAAAGGATCCAGCAATAAATGGTCACAGGTTATGGGAGACAGCAGAATGTTTTCAATAACCTTGCTACAACTGGCGATTTTGATTTTGATTTTGGTTTGAAAAATGGGGGGAAAAATGCTTCAAAACCATCTATTTTTCATGTTTTTTTTTTACTTTTCCGAAATTGTTTTTGGCCAAGTTGTGAAAATTCGTCAAAACAAACGCACTGGTCCCCAGAGCTTTCTCAGAGATGGTTTAGTCCTCAGAGGATTTTACTTGGAAAACAAATAATGGACAGCACCCCAGCTCTGCAGTGAGTATGAGATGGAAGAATCTGCAACTGAAGTGAAGAGATGCAATGCAAGAAGCACTAAAAAGGTGATTTCAGAAATTCTCGATTTGTACTCTATACCTTGCAGGGCACACTCAATGCAGGCACAAAGGTATCTTTCCTTTTTTTAGTTCATATAAGACTGTTTGCAACGTTTTCCAAATGAATCTGTCGTCTCACACATGCTTGACCTTTACACTCTCCATATTGTGACCTAATTGCAAGCATCAATCCAAGAGGTTAGGATCCATGATCCTCTTGTAAGTGGTTTCAATTCTTGTAAGGTGCATACAAGTTGCTTGACAGAGTAGTGAAAGCAAATTATTTCATCAAAGCCATGTGATGTTGCTTTACCCTGTTCTGGGAAGAAGATATGAGCAATTAGTGACATAGCCAACTGCACCACTCACAATCAGGGTTCCAAGAAGAAGCAATAGACCCAAGGATCCTGACAATTAGATCACATGCTTAGATCTAATTGACCCTATTGCCATGGATTTCAAAGGAAGAGAGAGAGAGAAAAAGTGAGGGCTGTCAGCACCTTGTTGTACCAGTTCTGCTTGAATTGTTAGTTGAACTCGTGGTGGTTGAAATAGGTGATTGTTGCACCAGGGTAAATGGGGTTGGACTATGAGCTACACACTGTTAACATAGCCACAAATGAGCAGTCCAAGCCTGAGTTTCTTGCCATCAATCCAAATGGCAAGATTCCTGCAATTGTTGATCCTGAGGGTCCAGGTTGTTCCATCTTCTTCTTTGCTAAAGAAATCTTAAGTGTTGTGATCACAGTACTGGAGATGTCACACAGGCAGTTGATATGTATGCAGCATTAAGCTGGGGTGTCGGTGCTCATGGCCAGGTTGCAAGATCCTGGATGTATTGACTTGCAGAAATAACTCAGCTACAATTGTTGGTCGCTGAGGATTCTGATCAGTGCATTAGCACAATTTCTTCCACTTAAGGGGGACATTTTTATGCAACTGCACCCCACTGTGTACAGCAGTTTTGAAATGTACTGCAGAAGAAAGAGGCAGTAACCTTACTGGCAAGACATTCAGTCGTGTTCTTTGTTATTTGTCAGACTTGTTGTATGAGCTGGAAGTCAAACTCTTGGATACAGTGCAAATTTTGCCAAGGAGATTTCTTGGATGCAGCACAAATTTTGTCAAGGAGATTTCTCACTGACCTTTTCTTTTCTTTGGCATATTGCATGGGTTATGTATGCAGATGGCAAGCCAATGAATATTTTTGAGAGTGGTGCAATTCTACAGTACTTGGCAGAGAAGACTGGGAAATTTTTGTCTCAGCACCCACATGTGAAGCTGGAGACCATTCAGTGGCTTTTCTTCCAAATGGCTGATGCTGCACCTATGTTGGGTCAGGTATATTTGCTCCTCAACCCCCTTTGGAACTTGTATGGTACTTCAACATTCAACTAGCTCACATTAGAAGTGGAGATTTTTACACATGCTTTTCTCCTGCACTTATCATATCACAGGATAATTAATCCTGTGGTGTCACTAGTTGTGGAGCTAATGTAGTGCAGTGTTACCTGGTGGGTTTGGTGATCTGGGTTATTGTCTTTGGGTTTTTAATCAGTTTGGACATTTCTTTAAGATTGCCAAAGACAAGTGCATGGATCCATACCTGCTGGAGCACTATACAAATGAGGCTAGGCATGTCCTTCATCTACTAGATCAGTGTCTGGAAGGCCGTGACTATTTGATTCATGAAGGTTACACAATAGCTGATATGGCAATATTGCCAAGGGTGTATGCACTTGAGGAGGTTTTCAAAGCCTCTGAGTACTTGGGACTTCACAACTTCCCAAATGTCATGGCATGGAAGGTCCACTGCATGGAGCCAGCTACAGCTAAAGGACTGACACCAGGCAAAAGGTTGTGATATCTCTTGAATGTGCTACTCTCCATGCAGTTCTATGGACAAAGGAATCAGGTCAGAGGTGAAACATTGCACAGATAGGTAGTGTCTCAAAGGTGTTTGTTTTGGAAATAGTTTTCTGCCTAAAGCAACACAGAACAAAAATGCCCTATTTCTTCTTTTTGACCAGCTTGACTTAAAATTTGTAACCTATGACTATCTTCCAAAGATGCGAATGAGACAATTTGCAACAGGGTTGGGCTTGAACAAGAAATGCCTTGCCCATGCTGGATCTGTATTCTACTCTGACATGAGCACAAATGAGGAGATAAATGTAGGAAATAGGATTTCAGCAATCTTAAAGTGTTCTCATCAATCACTTGTTTACAAGTACCTGGAATAGTCATCATCTTCATTGTAGCTGCTGGACTCATCACCTTCTCTGCTTGGAGGATGCATCAAATTTATTACCTCCTATGAACTTCTTATGATCTTGTCTGCACTTTTTCATATGCAGCAATCAGAAACCTTGCTTTATGATCCTATCAGAGAACAGAGTCTAACCTTATTAGACATGAACAGAACAGGAGTTCAAACAAGTCCTATCACAATAATTTACTCTACTTGTCAATCCTAAAGTCATGTGATAAAAATGAAGACAGGTTACCAACTGTCAACTTATGTTGCAATGTGGTCTTCACCCTTCATGTTCCTCAGCAACATTGAACCTCTTTTAACAGTTTCTAAATTTTTGCCAGGAGAGAGGACTGAGACTGTTAGCTGTATTTTTTTGTAGGTGCATTTCATGCAAAAACATAGTTCTTTGAGTTCCTGCTCTTTCCTATCAGACCAGTACCATGAACTATCCGAGTGGCCAGAGCCATAAACCTTCCTAACTTACTACAACTACTCATGCATTTTATGGACATCTTCTTCACCAGGAACCACATAGCTATCCCCTAATCTACCTGTTTGGTCTGCCTATGGGCATACTCTTCCTTTCAACAGCAGCTTTACCATACCAAGAATGGCCAGAGACACTGCTTCTCCCCATCTCAGATCAAAAATGACATGCATAAAACACAGATGTGCACACACATTGAGAGTAGATCACTGCTTTTCAAAATCATCACTGCATTCATGGAGTAATACAAAACAAAGTTCTGGGTGTCCATTCTAAGTTGCCAATCCCTGCAAAGTCTCTTCTCTTCCTTCTTATACTCCTAATGCAGCAGTTATATCGTCAGACAAACTCCTAGCAAGCTCTAACTGTTTCTGTAACTGCCACTGTCAGCTTGGCAGATCATTGGCTTGCCAAGGGGTAGATGCCAACTTACTATGTCAGTTTGCTCTAAGTTGGTATGCTTTCTCTATACATGTCAGCTTGCTACATACTGACACACCTTACTACAAGCCAACTTGTCACATCTTCACATGCTATCTCTCTACATGCTGGCTTGCATGCCAACTTGCTACAAGCTACACTTTCCCTCACCTTACCTACCTTGACTTTCCTTCTATTTACAACTCAGACAATTCCATTACCTAACAGAGACACTTCGAGATTCCCTTATCCAATATTGCTGAACCATGCAACATGGTCTGTTACTGACTATAGGGTTCTTGAGTAGGTTTTCTTGAGTCATTGTTGGTTTTTGGTGTGGCTTCTCAATTGACCTTGAAGTACTTTCTGGCAGCCACAAAATTTGCTCCCAATCTACCTGCAAACATTTGTTTTTGGAAACTGAATCCTTGATGTGTTGCTACTGCCTCAGCATCAGAAATGCTTAATTAAATCAACTTTTTTCAATCTCTGCCAAACCCAAATCATTGATCTTTCTGCATTGACTGCATCAGCAGGCAAAACTGGGTTGATGACAATCAATAACGTCCCTCAACTTCCTTCTCTCTTCTTTCCCTAGCATGACATCTCCATCCTAATGCAAAACCAGAAACATGTAGCTGCTTGACTTCACCTTGGGAAGTTCTGCAATCTTAAGCTTTGCCTTGTTCCTGAACCAAATTTGTGTAATATGGGCCATGTCATGATTAGTCCCTATGAATGAACCTGAATAGTCTTGAGATGAAGGGGCCCAAAATGCAGTTTTAGCTCATTGTAAGAAGTATCATGAAACACATTTGTGGAGGATGCATGATGCAACATGAGTGAAATTAAAGATTAGAAATTCAATATACAAGAATAATGGTAAGATAATATCACACCAAACAACCCTTTTGAAGGGACAAGAGAAAGAATGAAGATTATGATTAAAAACTCAATGGTTAGACCTTGTTCTTGTTTGGGACTAATGGGCACCTTGGTTCCTAGCAATTTTTTCTTAATGTGTTAAAAAAAACTTGAAGTTGGTGAAAAAAATGAATAATAATTAAAATGATAGATATGGTGGTAGATGGTGGCAGTGGGAAATAAGCAGTGCTCAACAAATAGTGAGAAACAACAGGGGATAATGGTGGGAACAACAATGGCAAAACAGGAACAACTATATATGGACACACTGTTAACAATCTGAGGAGACACATTGTACAGACAATGCATTTTGAATGGTAAATATAAAACTAGATTGGAGTTACTAATGTTGGTGTTAAGTAGGCTGGTAATATTTATTACCAGAAGAGTTGTCTGCTGAAGATACATGAACTGCTTTTGAGCTAAGAGTTTCAGATGATGTACACTGAAGTTTTCAACTCCCGAATGAAATGCCTGTCCTACATAATAGTAAGGGGGACCTAATGCAACAGAAAATTCATTAGTCCACAAGCGCACTTCTGTACTGTGAGCAGCAGGTACGTCAGAATATCAAACAAGGAAAATACAGCAAAGGTGCATGTGGGTGAAGTAGATCCAAAGAGACCTTCAAAATTCTACAATTCAAAGAGATTTTGCATCATGGAAATTTAGAGACCAAAGAGAAAACCAAGTTCCTTTTCGCTCATCTGTGAACTTTTCTGGTCCCTTGAGTCCTTTCCAAGCACTGACACAATAATCTCACGTTTGCGCTCCTGCATTGCATCCAAAACCACCATGTCCATAAATCCCACCATAATTTCATCCACTCAGGCAGTTGAATCCATGGAAATAGCAATTCTTCAGTTAACATCCAGAACACATGCTTTCTGACCCCTCAGCCCTAATCCAGTGATGATACCTGTAATGCTAAAATGCGGTCTTCCACTGTGTTCTCAATGGTGAAACGTGAGACCACAACAGGACAGGTTTGACCAATGCGATGAGCTCGATCAATTGCCTGCTCTTCTGCTGCTGGATTCCACCACAAATCAACAAGCAGCACATGGTTTGCTGTGATTAGGTTCAAACCCACACTTCCAGCCTTTAACGAGATTAGCATCACGGTCACCTGAGATGACAACAAAAAAGGTTAGTTTTGGTAGGTGCAATGAGATCTGTCAAGAGTAATCCACTCAAGAATCCATGGGCATAGACAGACCTCAGGGCATGTCCTGAACTTGGAAACAGCTTGCTCTCGTGCTGACAAGCTCATGGTGCCATCAAGTCGACAGTACTGAATACCAACTTTGTTCAAGTGAGGTTCCAAGAGGTCAAGCATTTTGGTCCATTGTGAAAACACAAGCGTCTTCTTGGTAATAATGTCAACCCTCTGTAGTCCAAGAGAAATCTCTGGAGGAGCTTGCAGGGCATCCATCACTGCATTAATCTTTGAGGATGATCTCCACAGTTGATCATCTTGGCTCTGCACCTCAACCACCAGGTCATTGGCATTCCCTGTCATAGATTGCCTTAGAGCTGGTAGGCTGTACAGGTGTGAGGGATCCAGCACCTGACGACAGTTGTCAAACTGACATTCTGATTCACCAGTGTCAATCTGGCTAACCAGGCATTGTTTGCAGAAAACATGTGCACAAACTGTTGCAACTGGCTCTTCTGGTATATCCTGCATGGCACCCAAGGTGGATGTAAGGAAACTGAGTTCACTTTGAGGCAGATGACACTCAACCCTATTCTAACTGGTGGTAGAACTAGAGAGAAAGAAAAAAACCTGAACACCTAATGCTTCAATTATGTGTTTGTGGGTCAAAATGACTATGCACAATGGGGACCACATCAAGGGACACACCTGGCAAATAGGGCAAACAGACTGGTTGCCTTCAAGACACTGGATTAGTTGAGAACGGGTTTCTGTTGGCAGCTCCCTCAAATTTGTCAATGCGGTGTCATCATCAGAACTGATTTTGTTGGATTTTTTGATGAGTTGTGGATGGTTGCATGCTAGGCGCAAGATCAGCAATAAACACAAGATGTTGTGATAATTCTGCTGCACTGTTCCTGCAGCTGCAAATGCCTGCAATCACCCAGATAGTGAGGGATAACCTTCTGGGCTTTAACAAATTAGTATTTTTGAAACCAAAAACAAAGCAGAAGAAGCTACTTACTCATGCCACCAAATTGAATGGTACTTCATTGGGCTTTATGAGACACTTATCTGTACTTGGTCAGCACCTAGAAAATAAGAATAATATTGGAAGAAACATTCATAGAGCCCACTGTTCCTGTCCAATTATTAAAATGGTTTACATAGGATGCTCTAAGAACTCTGAACAAGGTGGGTTGTCTAACTTTGAAGTAAAGAGGGAAGGTATAGTCTCCATGTTGTGTGTATGGAGATGACAAAAACATCAGTGTTTTGTGGTGCAATGTCAAGGGTACCATCTCCAAAGGGATGCCCACTTGAAAACAACAAGAAACTAGTTCTTGCTCCTGGGTTTGCCTCTTTTGCATGTTTCAAGGACCCCAAAGCTCAATTGTTCAATTCAAATCATGCTAATCTGTTGATACTAGAGGACTCAAACTTGTGTCAAGTTCACATTTAATGTTCACCTGAAATTGCTCCCGTGACTCAGTCTCAAGTTTATCATAGAATGTTCGCTCTTCAATGCTGAACTGTGTCTTCTTCAGCTTCACAATTCTTGGTGGTAGATCCACAATGGGTTGTCCATCAATAAGGGTTCCTGCACCAAGGCAAAAATATCACCATTAGGATCTGTGAAATCTAGTGTATTCATTAGTTTATTTAGGAAAACAAGCTCTACCCAACAACTAAGGCAACTGCTCTCACCCTTTGTTCGGCGCAGCAGAATAGGTCGAAGAATTGCTTGAAGCTTTTGGCAGCCTTTATCTGGTCTCTGATTAACCGGGGATTTAACATCTGAGCAGAATCTTGGATATATGTCCCATGGAGAATATTGCAAGAATTTGAAGTAACTAAAAAGGTCAGTGATACTGTTCTGGATTGGTGTCCCAGTCAAACACCACCTGTGCTTTGCATGTAAATTGCAAGCTGCCTGTGCTGTCCGTGTATTCCTGTTTCTGATGGTTTGGGCTTCATCCAAGACTACCCTAAACCAGTCCATAAATGCAATAGGGCCTGAGTCAGAAGAGTTTTTATTTGAGGAGGGATTAGAAACCTCCTTTCCAACAACTGTGTACGTTGTCAAGACTACATCATACATTGCTAGTTCATTTTGATCATTTGTCCTCTTTTTCCCATGGTAAATCAGAACCCTCAAGTCTGCCATCTCAGTAGCCTTATCTCGAATTTCCTGTTCCCATTGTCTCAGAACACTCACGGGGCAAATCACAAGTGTTCCAGCAGTTCTGAGGCCCTTGCTGAAGCCCTTCCTTACAACCGGAGCCCTGTTTTTGAGGATAAGGGCCAGCATAGAGATGGTCTTCCCAAGACCTTGGTCATCAGCAAGGAGTCCACCAAGTGGACTATGTCCTTCATTCTCCCGTTTCAGCATCCATGCTAGAGCTATCCTCTGCAATTGCAAACCAAGCTCATCATTTCAACACAAGATTAAAAGAGTAAACAAAGAAATTAATTTTGCAACAGCAGGACCAAGAAAAGTACCTGATGCTTAAGAAGGGGAATATGTAGAAGACCTTCATCTGGGGTGGTCTCGTCCATTTCATCTCCCAAAGAAACAGCCTACAAACACAGATTTGCAAAATGAGGTTCATCATTCAATTCTGTTGTGCATGCTGTTTGGACAATGCTTGAAACCAGGTGATATCTTCACAAGTACCATTTTAAAAAAATTCGAGTCAACCTGAAAAGAATTGAGGCATGACCCAATAACAGAGCTTAAGGATATTTCAGATCTGACAATTGACCAGCATTAGCCTGACCGGTATCTTGTTGAGAAGTGAAATCAGGACTTAGGGCATGCTTGTTGTGAAAGGAAAGTTCCCCCAAACTAACAGATAGGCCCAGGAGAAACACGCACACAGCCCTGTCTCCACACTAAACACCAGTAATTTGTGCAGTGCTGTGATCCACCCCCAGATGCAGCCTCTGCAGCATTGTGAACTGCACAATTGTGGCTGGTAGTTGCTGGTTTCCATCAAGTTTACAGGATCTCCCAGACTTTGTAACGGACTTGATATTGCATGAATGACAAACTGACAAGCTGTAGTAATAAGGGTTTGACCCGGAACTTGATCAAATTGAAAGGGAGGAATCCAGTATCATACAGAATGCAGCGAAACCACGATGGTTTGAGTTCAGTACCTCTATTACAGCTTTGAGAGCGAGCTCCTCACTCTTTCTTGGCGAGGCAGACCTGCTGGGCAAGACATCTGCATCTACTAAGCTACTCTGTGATGAGGGCACGTGGGGCAACGCCTCCTTTACCGCTGGATCATAATTCGTGCTCACCTCTCCCCAGCTGGGTAACCCTGGTATATTATCGAAATTACACAGCTCTTCCCAGCTACTCTGCGATTCGCAAACTTGGAGCTCAGTCTTGTATAACAGTGTGTCAGAATCACTCGACTCTCCCCATGTACTCTGTGGTTCCCTCTTCACTTCAGAAAGTCCGTCTGTGGAGGACCGCAAACATAGCAAAGAGTGACCCCCTTGCCCAAACTGCGTGGAGGTCTCTTCATCAGCAAAAGGCTCCGTACCGACCAGAGGAATTGAGGTTCCGAGAATTTCAGGCAATTCACCTTGTGCCTCAATAGTTTCGCGCTTGCGCTTGCGATTCCGGTCCCAAAGCGGTGTTGTTTCCTTCTCCTCATAAACGACTTCTTCTCCGTCGAGGGAGAAATTATACGCCTGCAAGATCTTCTTCTGTTTCGCTTTTTCTAACTCCAACTCTTCAAGGATGTCGCCTTCGTCTTCACCGTCTAAATCGATCGGACATTGGTATGTATCTCCGGGAACTACTGCCTCTGCAACATCATCCAGCAATGCTAGAGTCACCAGCGACGAGTCGAACTCAATGAATTCATCAGAATAATAAGCCTCCAGCCGATCCATCGACGTTGGAATCAAATCCAAAAACATTGAACTTTTACTACTTTCGCACTACAATCCTACCACGTCCTTCTAAATCGTATGAACCTGGGCTCTCTCCTCAAGTTCTTGAGGCTTATAAGCTGTTTTGGTAAGCAAAAACGCAAACACTATCATCATCATTGAAGGCCGTTTCTGAGGCTGTCAGCGATGTTGGGTTCACTGCAAATTGCATTAAGTTTCTGTGATTTGATCTTGCCAAGGACAGAAGACATCGTCGCACACAGTTCATAATCTACTTTGCTCTGGATTTTCCGGCGTAAGAGGAGACTTGGTTTTTCTGGGTTGTGATCTGGAAGCTTCCAATCCAGCTTGACGACGGCAATGCCGACACAATCGGACACAAAACGTCGACGGGACGAAAGCTTGGTAGGTAAGAGACGGAGAAGGATCCAAAATGATTTTTTCAACTGAAAGTCTCGAAAACACGAGCGGCCGAAGCGATTCCGACGGAATTAGCCGACAAAGTCGCCTGGACAGAACGTCGGAAGCGCGTAGCGTATGACATGAGGAAATGATCCGGTAATTGCACACAGCTGCTGTTGTTGGAATTGTTCCATACCGATCCGGTACATGTAATGACTTGTCGGAGATTTCCCTGTGCAGTTGGAGGGCGGGCGCTTCAAATCCGTAATCTTCCTCCTCACACTAGAGGTCATCTTAAGAGGTAAGTAAGGCCCTAGGTTGAGGGCATTACCAGAAGAAGGGTCCCACATGAGGCAGGAGCTCTCTTTTGGTAATGCCTTTGACTCAGGGCCTTCCCAGACATAAAGCCCTATGCTAATAACAAACGAGGTCCTAAAAAAGCAGAAGATACCTCCTAAAAAGCTAACTACCCTCTAACAAAATGGAAGGCATTGACATTAGGAGGTGCCCTCCAACTACACTAGCTAAATTTCAGGATTGCTTTACGTTCTGGGCTGGCTCTTACCTTTTTCTAAAGGGCCTGCCGATTTTTCTTTGGAGCTGACACTGTCAGTATGCATGTTAAGGCCCTTGGATGGTCATGTTATCAGAATAGGGTGTTGCCCTGGACTGCCAACACCTTAAAGCCCATTCACACCTGATGGCAACTAAATGCTAAGTCGGTGTTAGCTTAACTCTTCTTTTTGGCATTCAAATATAATATGCTTGTCATCACAAAATCTGAGGCGGTACTCTCATTGGCAAACAACGTTAATTGAGTATTAAGCCAAAGTTTAGTTAATGTACAATCTTCGAATATTGTAGATTTCAAATGAAAAACCTTGCGTAACATAAAAATGCTGAAAAGGAGCACGTAACTCAATGTTAAGACTTCCCCCCTCTCTATTTCCATCTCTATCCAAGAGAACTTTTACCAAGCTTTTACATAGCTTCAATATACACACAAAAGCTTCTATAGAATAGAAAACTTATCTAGACAAGTGCATTGGAAGAAAATCAATGAATTTTTTTTGTTTGTTTATCAATGGTGTGTAATGATGCAATAGTGAAATTACAACTACAAATGTGCAAATGGACCTATTCAACTTCAATGTTTTGAAGTTCAATGATAGAAATGATGTGCAAGAAAGTAAAGTTTGTGAAACCTTTGATTGATGTCTCAATTTGAATTTCATGTAACATCAATTTGTTTCATTTGTTGTGCAATTTCAAGTCACACTTCATTCCCTTTACAATCCCACAATAAAAAATTCAATGGTCTAAGAAATTGAAAAGAAACATGTGAGACCCACCTTGTGCAACATCTCGGTCCAATTTTTCAAGTGTCCAACTGAACAAGAAAACTAGCAAAGGGATGAGGAAGCAAGTTCCAAATTCTCAAGCTGAGAATTTGCAAACTCATGATTTTAGTGTGATGATTATGTCCAAGAAGTCTCGCCAATTGAATTGGGAACATGGAAAAATCATTATATTCATTCAAGCACAAAAGGTCGAACACCTTGCTACATGTGACTAGGTAGATCCTTGTGATGAATTTGAAACAATAATCACAAAATGGAAAAAAGATATAGCCTTTATGATGAAGGTAGGCTACTCATCGCACATGAGGAATGGACCTACTTGTAAAGACAAGTGGGGAATAATCAACAATGATTTCAAGTGGATTTTTGGCAATATGGCTAAGAAGAAGCATATAATGAAAAAAATTGGGCCATGAATGTTGAAAATAGGATGAGATTGCACTTGTCACATCAATTTAGTCGAGGGACATAATATGTTGAATAAACTTCTCAATAACAAAACTAATCTACCAACCTTCACATGTCAAAGATCTGATGAATGATTTGGATGGTGACTTCAAATTAACATATTTAACACCAAAGGATGCAATTGATTTTAATGACAGTAGAATTAAAAAATGCAATGAAAAGACCATGGAGCCGTTGAATTATGAATAACGTTTGCCAATGCATCACCCAACCCATTGAACATCACCCAAATCTAGAGCCCACCCAATAATACCTTAATCGATATTGCCCACACTAGAACAATTAAGTCCACAACCAACCCCACAATGCATAATTCCAATAACTCTAATGTAGATCAACAAATGAGGGCAATCAATTGGGAACATATGCATCAAAAGGACTTGCTCATCATTTCACAAACTGATGGTAAAAATAATATAAAAAGGGAGTTGAATGTTGGTTGAATCAATTGATCAAATGTTTGAAACAACCATGGTGGTGGAAAAAAAATGATCTTGAAAACCTAGGAACAATTGCTAAATAAACAATTGGAGTATTTTAGATCAAGAGATATTGTAACCAACACAACCCAAACCAATATGGTGAATGCCATTAAACTAGTTTGACACAAGTTTTAAGCATGACATTTATACACATAAGTGACATTTATAGTGAAAATCATATGTATCAAAAGGAAACACTCCACATATAGATGTCAAAAGGTGAAGGTATTCATAAAAACATTGTGAATGATGAACCATGAATAATGGAAATGGCAAGTGGATTGTAAATACAACTTTTGACCACATAGGCTACTATTTTTAAGCTAAGTTTGAATTGAATAGTTGATTTAGGCTATTATTTTTGAGTTGAGCTTTTGAATTTAAACATTTTACAAGCTATTAACAAAACTTTTGAGTTGAACTTCTAAACCAAATGTGTGAATTGAACATTTGAAAGATATTCATGTAATAATACTTTTTACAATCACTTGAAATCAATGAAATGTTTTGTTGTTTTCCAAAGTAAAAAATCATTTTTTTTCATAATGTTTTTTAAAATTGTTCCTACTTTTCAATGTTGTGATTTGTCAATTCAATAGAATCAATTGTTTACATCCAATGCACTAGTTGAATATCTTCTTGTAATTCAAAATCAATAATATGCACATAAGCCTTTATGTATGAGATTCACTCTCTAACCTCAATAGGTTGATTAAGTTTATGCAGAATGTAGGCACACACAAACAAATTATGTATAAATGTTACATATAATTATCATTTCCCAAGGAACTCCTTGAATGTTTTCTTTAAAATCCCAAAAACATTCTTAACCACAAAACACATGTGCTTATGCTTTCAATTATAAATCAATTCAAAAATTGTGTGTTTCAACCTTCTTCTTTAAATGGAATCATGATCCAAGAAATAAGAGGATAACCCTTGTCTCCAATCAAGTAATGAGGAGAAGGTGCATTTAATGTCCCTTATAATTATCCAACAAACTTCTATATTGCATGCATTTATACAAAGTTGATTTTTTTATTACATGAGAATCATTAATCAATCCAAGAAGACCAACATACAAATTTATGAACTTTTGATTACAATCAACAATAATTTGGGCTACTATGTTGTAATCTCTTGTTTTAAAGTAATAGTAATATGTAGCAAAAGCCCCAATTGGTTTTGTAATAGCAATATGAGTCCCATTTATTGTTCCTTGAACATAAGGCAACTCACACCATCTTTTAAACTCATCCTTGACCATTTGCATATCTTTAGGCCAACATCCATGACCACTTCCATCTTTAAGTTTGTTGGCCATTTGATGACATTGGGTGAATGCACACTAAGGTGGTTCACTTTTTGTCCCTTTTTGGACTTTTTGCAAAATGTACTCTATTCAAATGCCACAAACACATTTAAAATCATCAGTTTGACAAAAATATTTATGGATTAAAATTACTAATTTGAATAAAAATATTTATTGAAAAGGTGAAATTCAATAAACATACACCAATCGTAGTGGACTTTTAAAGTGAACATATGAATTATTGTGAACACATGAACTTTTAGGTTCTGCATTAATATTCAAATGCATTTTTTGTTATGATTTCATTTCAATATTTTTTTATCAAGATTCAATATATGATACATGATGGAAAAACACATATGGATTGAAAAAAATTACAAAAAACATTTTTAACTAACAAATAAATATGGACTTTTGAATGACCAAATTTGGACCTTATTTTCCTAAGTCCCTATCTTGATCATTTTTTGTTGGATTGATTTTCCCCTCCCCCTAATATATATATCAAAGAATTGTGTAGATGGGTAGCCTTTCATATGGACTTTATTAGTTGATTAGTTACCACATAAGGCCCATTCAAAATTGATTTTAAACTATTTTTCCCATTTTAATGTTAAAATATGGACATTTGGGATTGGGACTCTTGCCACTTTTGAGCCACCTTAACTTGCATTTACCCCATTCCTATACACAACACTAACACTAAACATAGACGAATTCACAAAGAACCAAACAAATAGTAAACTTTTTGATAGCAAACAATTGACTACACACAAGGAGATTAGCACATTGAGCAAGTTTACATATTGAACAAGTTACATAAATTTCAATAAGGACTTCTTTTCAATATTTTGTGTTTTGTTGGTTAATTAAGACCTTCATCTTCACAACAATTTTAAACAACAAAATGTTGCTCATTTTGAAATTTTCAACTCACCTCTCATCATCATATTCTGTCATGAAAAACCAAGAAAACCATGTGCTTGGTCTTAGTTTCACCCAATGGCCAAAATGAAAATTCATGAAACATGAACAATTGAATATTATGCAATGCAAAGGTAGTTAAGATGACTTGGGTATAGGAAAAATCATTTGTAGTATATGGAATATGGTTAGCAAAGTTCAATAAAGGTAAATAAAAAATATCACTTCAAGAGATTCTAATAAAATGATGAAACAATCAACAATAATGACTTGTTAATCATCCATGCCATCCATTTATAACAACACAAAGATAATGGGCGAAATAGGTAGTTGGGTTTTTTGGCAAACTTGCAAAGGCAGTAAAACAACCTCTAAAGCTTTGTGTGATGTGCAAACCACAAAAACCATAAACTTGCAAAAATTTAAAAATGAAAACATATTCATAACACTAAACAAAGGAAATGAAATCAACTACTAAAACACAAACCAAAAATAAAAGAAAAACTTACCTATACAAACATACAAATATGAACTATAATAAACAATGTTGAAAATTGTAATTACAAACAAAAGTTAAAATGTTCATTGAAGTCGAAATGTTCACTAAAATCAACTTTCACTATAACAATCATAAATATAAATGTTGCACATAGACAGGAGGTTGATCACAAGTGAAATCAACCAAAAAAACCAAGTAACAAAAATGATACTAAACATGTGAAAAACAAAGCAATAAAAAGAGACACAACAAAAAAATGCAAACAAAAATGACAATGAAAAGCAAAGAATATAAAACAAACATACCTAAAACAAACCAAAGTGTTGAAACTTTCACAAAGAAACAAATTGTAGGTAATAATGTTGAAGAGCACAATTACAATGAAAGTTGAAAAAAATGAAACATTCAAAGAACATAGACAAATGTGTAGCCAAGGACAAAACAAAAAGAAAAACACAATCTAAAGAATGTTTCCACTTGAAACTTTGAAAGAAGTAAAAAAGCAAGAAATTGAGACTTGAGTTGAGGAATAGATATGAGGCCGAAAAAAGAATAAAAAGCAAAAATGGTAGTGAGTAAGGAGAAGAAGAGTACTTGTGCACAACGTTCTTTTCATCAACAATTAAAATAAGTGTGAACATGTGGGAAGTGCCACCAAATGCAATGACAATATGTTAGCAAAGGGTAACATTTTAAGGTTAAGTTTAAATCCTAACACACAACATTAAAATTATATTAGTGTTAGTTTAATGTTACAATGATAAGTATAACCTAACCCTAATGTTAAAGTACTCATAAGGTTCACCTAACACATAATTCTCAGGTGTGAAATATAGTGTGAAGTATTGGCAAGCTCTCCAATTTTGTGTAGGGTAAAGCCCCATGATGGGGGCATTCCGAAACTAAGGGGCCTAAACTAATGCAATGGCCAAGCATAGCCTGGCATTTTGGAATGTCCCCCACCCCACTAGCTTTACCCATTGTAACAAAGCTAACATTATTGTGAACTTGAAGATGCATAAACAAGTGTAGGTCATGAGGTGTAGGAGGGGAAGGGTTCTGACAGCTGTTTAAGGAGCAAAGATCTGATGCCTAAAAGTAGGCGTAAGATCATCCCACTATTAAAGAGTAGGCATAAAGACCTTCTTCCTCTTTCCTAGGAGGGAGAATTGCTCTGGACAGGTGGTGGGTAGAACAGCAAGATGGTTATACTTGAATTTTTACTGCTGGAGTGTGTTAGATACAGATTGTAAATTGTAACCAGTGTTGGTCGGTGTTTCATTTTTTCACAATCAGAAGGGCAAGAACTTTGTGAAATTGTTGTTTTTTTTTTGGTCTCACACGTGATATCAAATAATAATATTTATTTTTCCCTTAAGGCCCACCTATTATCAATTTGCTTGTTTAAGAAATACCCCAGGTTACCCATTTCTCTGGTAATATTTGTGATAACATACATTTGTTTTGCACATGGGTTGGTTTTTGCAATAACTTATGTGAAAACTGCTCAATATAGTGTCCACATAGGATTTTGTGTATATAAAATGGCCATCATTTTTTATGGTCTTCATTCCATGTGTATTGTTGTAAAAATTGCCAAGCTGAACATGGAACATTGCATGTGACAAGCAATTCTGCTACATGATTCAACACAAAAAAATGATAACCTACTTGAATGAAGTCTAGACATACTTGGATGAAGTCTAGATGAATGGAACAAAATATAAGTAAGTTATTATTATTTGTCAAGGTAATACCTATTGAATCAGTTGGTTGGGTTGTGTTCTGTTTTTTAAAAACTTGATACCAAAGTTGAGCAGGGTCTTAACCCGATCTTAGTTGATTTTTCACCTGATTAGTTAAATGTTTCATATCCAATCCCCAACCCCAGTTGATAACCAGGTCAAAAGTCAATGTTCGATCAACACTAGTCGTAACTTATAACTTGCATTTGAGGATGTCTTCCACAATACACACCCAGAAAGAAAGACTTTTTCTCAATGTTCTTTCTGATACTTATTGGGTACATTTATAATGAGAGGCCACTCAATAAGTGCATTCATCAAAATTTCCTAGTGTATTTCTATTCTGAGGACAGTTTATATTTATGAAAATATTTTTAAAAAAAGAAGAATTTTTTTTATTGGGTACATTATAATGAGAGGCCGCTCAATAAGTGCATTCATCAAAATTTCCTAGTGTATTTCTATTCTAAGGACAGTTTATATTTATGAAAATATTTTTAAAAAAAGAAGAAATTTTTTACACCTACTCAGTCGTTAAGCCCTGAAAGGGCATTCCAAAAATCTACAGCCTTCTCCTGGCCTCTTATTTTGGTAATGCCCCTCACCCCGGGGCTTTCCACTACACATAGGGTAGAACTGCCATCATTGATCATTACCCTATCACTGAACACTTCTTTAGATCTTATCATCTGTGCTTTTATGTTGAGTGATTTAAAATGTTATGGGAGTGCTATTTCAAGCTCTAAAAATCATCTTTGAAATGCAAAGAAAAAAGAGTGATGAAAAAATAGCAAGAAAAAAATAAGCTTTTCAACTCTCAAAATGTTTTTTTTTTTTTTTTTCTTTGGACCCTTCTACTTTCAAATTTTCTAATTTTCTTGTTTCTTGTTCATTTTAAATGATTTAAAGTGTTTTAGGAGTGTCACCTTTAGTTCTACAAATCATCTTGGAACTCTAATAACAATAGAGCAACATATAAATTATTTTTTTGGGTGTTCAGGAACCAGCTTTGTAGTGTTCTGTGGTTTGTTTTTTTTTTGAGTTCTTGACCTTGTATTTTGAGGGGTTGTAACTTTCTCATTTCTAATCTGTTCTTGATGATTGATAATGCGTTAGCTCCTCAAGAGAAGGCATTCAAGTTTTGTTTGGACTCCAAAACCAACAGAGCCCTCCTGTTGGATTTGGCCTGCCCCGAGCGCTTAAGTGTTTGCTCATCAGCTGTTCTATCCTAGTCCATTTGTTCACCAATAAAAAGGCCATGAAGAAAGAGTTTGGGAAGTTTTCTGAAAGTTCTTTGAGATATTATTTATTGAGATACATTAAAGTTATTCGCTAAATCATCCCCTGTCTGGAACTAAATTGGCCCCTTGGTCCCTTCTTTTAATCTATTTTTTTACCTCCAGAAAATTGGGCGGAAAAGGAGGAGACTGAGGACCATCTTCAGTCAACACGCAAAACATGTTACAAAGACCCCAGGGGGGTTGTGGTTCTGACCAGTACTGTGTGTGTAAGTGTCAATAGCCTTATATACGGCATGTAAATCCAGTCTAAGTGTAAATCATTTACAGTTACACGTCCAAAGTCCTTAGACTTATCCTGTTGCAGTGTATGTATGTATATATTTTTACACTTGCATTTACACAAGGCCAGTATAAATATTTGTCAAATACACTTACACGGCCCTGGATAAATGTTTTGGGGCATGTAAGTGTAAATACTAAAATTATTTGTAAAGTCACCCTGTCTTTGGGCCTCCTTTCACCTCAAACCGCTCTTTCAGGGGTATCCATAAAGTAAGGAAATTTTATTAAATCTAAGAATGAAATGCTGAAAATCAGCATTTAATGCACAAGGTTCAAGACTAATTATAGTAGCCTTGCAAGTAGTAATGGAGACACTAAAGAAAAAGGAAAGACAGGGCGAAACTCAATTCACCACAAAAATTGAGGTCCCCCCACCCTTGAATGCTAATATATATATATATATATATATATATTTTGAATCTCACCCTATTTATGATCAAATTCAGGGTTTTAATGTTGTTTTCCTTATTTTATAGGTAGTTTTATCATATATCTTTAATCACCAGACCTTCTTGCAAAGTCATATGAATTAGTTGTGGGTGTATATTTTGATGGTTTTTTTTTTTTTTTTCTGCAATGGGCCATTTTGCTAGCTTATCATCAAAAAAATTATGAAATCTCCCCTCCTCAAACCAAAATCCACTTTTTTACATTGTTATATTTT
>Ga0116231_10005030_pt1 | contig 26372 bp, 14 predicted proteins | sample S1TSphgellanicum_2_FD_89695 | JGI IMG/M metagenome (GOLD analysis project Ga0116231, IMG submission 89695) | Host-associated microbial communities from peat moss isolated from Minnesota, USA - S1T2_Fd - Sphagnum magellanicum MG | ecosystem: Host-associated > Plants > Peat moss > Unclassified... | reverse complement strand
ATTGATAAAGATAAAAAGAAAAAATCGAAGACACCTAGATTAACATTTAATATAAAAATAATTTCCTCTTTATTGTTCTCCCCCCCCCCCCCCCCCCAAATAGGTTTAAAACACAAGTTTTCTTGGTACTTATATAAAATCATTTCATAATTTTATTATAATTATGTATCCAATGTTGATAGTCCCTACACAATTTAGGGTTATGCAAAAATAATTCCAAAATCAAATTTAACATTTAGTTCTAAAAAATTTGTTAAATTCCACCATTAAAGTTATGCAACCAATTCTTTTTGTGTTTATTTAATTTAGGGTGAATGTAGGGATTTTTTGTTGCATACAAAGGTTTCAGCTCAACATTTTAGAGTTCATTCTATAGGTTTACTTAATTTTTCATTTAAACCTATGCATCCATTAGGTTGTAATGTCTACATAATTTATGGTTTTTACAAAAAAATTACCAATATTAAGTTTAAGGTTTTTTTTGTATGAAACTATTTAGTTTTTAGATGAAAGTTAAAGTTTTCAATTTGCAATACTTTACCCTATCACCTTATGTTAGACCCCAAATGCATGCCCCAACCCCAATTTGTAATACCTGGGTAAATCTACGTTATGTAACCCCCCCCTTGATTTAATTATGCAAAAACTTGTTTACTCATCATCTAAGGTTATGTAAATATATCTTATTTAACAAGTGCAATACTTACATCTAGTGTATTAAAAAAAATGAAATATCCAAAAAATACCTATTTAAAAAAAAAAACCAATTATCAATACCTTCATCTTCAGGTGTAAAGATTGACTATGGGCATGTCCTAGTTTTTCCAAATCCTAATTTGCAATACCTACATTGTTTGCAATCAATGTTAAGGTGATCATTAAGGCAATTTGGCTTTTAATATTGTAATGTAATGCTATTAATCTACCATATTAAGCTTATCATTATACCTACACAAATCTATATTGTGTACCCTCATTAAAAGCCCCCTTTTGGTTAATAAATATTTATTATGTAGGTATTGCAAAAATTTAGTCCCTCATCATCTAGGGTTATTTAGGGGGATATTGTCCACCAAATGCAATACCTACATTTAATGGAACGAATGTAATAAGAAATATCCAATTGATATTTATAAATAAAACAAATCCATTAAATCAAATTATCATTCTGATGAGAAAAGGTAAGACAATACTTACATTAAGTGGTCAAATACCCTTTTGGAAGGAGTAGGGAATTTGCAATACCTTCATCTAATTTACTTAAATGTAATTAATACCCACGAAAGATATGAAATTATGTGCAATACATGTATTAGTGCCCATTAACTTTTAACTATGATATACCTTAAACCTTGCAATACCTGCATGTAAGACTAATTAAATGCCACAAAAAACAAAATGGGTAAGCATTACCCACATATTGACCTGGTGATTATTGTACAATTAACCTACAACACCCAGCTTTATACGACATTTGAATGAAATATTCTTGTTTGGGAGTTTTAAAAAATGTGATATATAACCTTAACAATGTTAACTTTAACTATCAAACCTTATATTTTCATTGATAAAAAAATCAATACATTAACACGTAAATAATCTATTATTTCACACAATTGTAATATGATGCACATTTTAGTAATGGAAAATAAAATGGGAGATAAGTACAAACAAGTTTGTGTTGGTTTTTTTTACTCACGAACCCTCTTCTTATGGATATTTGCATGTTCTAACATCATTTCATGCCAATCCTTCATCTAGAGCATGAATTACCAAGTCCATCATTGACTTAATCAAATACCATGCTAGGATGCATGACTTCATTCGCCATGGAAAGGTGAATACCTCATACATTTGTTGCAATAACATACAATAATGATGTGGTGTGGTCTATAAGTTGAACCCCACCTTCTTTGACTTCATTGATGATTTCTTGCATTATGTCATCCATTTGAACAAACATTTTCTCCATGATGATGGATGAACTTGAAGGTTGGTTGTGATTTTTTTTTTCCATATTGGGGGAGGTATCATCCAGTGTCATAAGCCCGCACATATCAACAACCCATGGTTTTTTAAAGTGATCTTCATTGGTCTTTTCATCATCAAATTCATTGTCATAAATGTGCAAATAGGTAGGGTTTGCATACATGGTGGCAAAACCTTCACGATCAGATCCATACCATGTGCCACAATATTGAATGATATTTTTTTAGTGAGATGGGTATATGTAAAAAGAACAATAACTTGATGTTTGCACAAGTTTCCACGTAACGTCCATTCACATGTGCAACAAATATACTTGGTGAAAGGAAGTGGGACCTTGTATGTCATATTCGGATGTTATTAGCTTCATACCATCCATGCACGGCCAATTTCGTTTGAATCATCTATCCCATGGGTGACATTGGTGTGAGGGATCAATGTGACCTTTTCAATGCTCACTTTTGCAATGTGTTCCACAACCTTATTTTTTATAAACCCACACTTCTTCATTTTAGCCATGTGCATGTAATGTCTTATAACCGTTGTTGTGAATCTCCACACTAACCAATTAATCCGCCAACCTTAAAGCCCTTTTGTTTCCAAAGAAGACCAACGTTTCAATGCCCCATGGTAAGACTCAATTGATGTTTGTGTGTCCTAGTTTGAATGTGGCATTTATCAAAGCCCCACCATCCACAAATCTACAACAAGATACAATGTGCATCCATAAATTGTCATGTAGGTATTGCATTTCCTTTTACCATATATAATGTGGATTAAGGTCATAATGTGGGCATTGCATTTTGCCCCCACATATAATGTGCATCTTTAAATAATCATGTAGGTATTGCATTTTGCCCCCACATAGGATTGCCAAGTCCATCATTGGTGTTTCTACCTTAATTCAAGAAGTGAATATTTTGGGATATGCACAACATGGTGGAACAACAATGATGGATTGAGAGTTAATTCACCTACCAACTTGGAAATAATAGGTCCAAAAATACCAAATCCATGAATCACCGTGCAAATGTTGGGTGAAACTTTCAATAATCTTGTTTCTCCCATGAGTCATGAAGGTTTTAATGCTTTCACTTGGTTTAATGGGCATGTACATGATGGTGTGAAGGTCGTCCAATATTGCATGTCACACCCTATTGTCTTTGATTTCTCCATCAAACATAAATGCCAAACCTTTAAGACATGCTAGGCACAAAGGTAAATGGGTGCTTGATGTTTGCCCCACACAATCCTAAGCATGCATAAAATACCAATTTATTATCATTTCAACTATAACATTATTTACAATGGAGAATGTGTGATGAAATTTTGAAATGGTTGCATGTACATAAAAGCTCAAAAAAAGGTAAAATGAGATTAAAACTCATTACAATGCTCATAACTCTTGTGGAATATCATCAACGATGAAACACGAAGGTTTCCATTTTGGGTTTTTCCTTAGAAGCTTTGTTTTCAAAGGAGTTAACCATTCCACCAAATCATTGCATGTTTGGCGGCTTGTAATGATCCATGCAACTGACATTTTGGTGTGATGTGCATCAAACACCATCAATGTGAATAAGTGAAATTTCACATCATTAGTGCCGAAAGTGGCATCCATTGAGATAGACCCATTATCATTTAATGAAACCATGACTTGTAATTGAGATGGGGTTTGTATCCTTATTGTGAATGGAACATGAATCCCATTATCCTTAATTGCATCTTGAAAATAAAACACACATTTGGATGACTAAATGCCCATGTGAGAAGGGAAATGGTTGGATTTTTGTGTAAAAGTCAACTTCATCTTTTGTATTTGTGATCCAAGTAAGCAATGTCTTATTGCCTAATGAAACCATCCCTTGTCATTGCTTCTCTTGCATTGATTCTAGCCCACCATATTGCTTTATGTTTCTCATATATTTGTTTGACAATGTAGCTTAAACCCAATTGAATCCAAATGTGATCCTTAAGGGCTTGTGACATTCATGGGGCAAAAACAAATGGTCGTGTAATGGAATCAAGGTCATGTTTGCCATGCGCAAGCTGACCATTAACCCATGTATGAGGTTGATGGTAAAAGATTATCTCCACCACCTTGGGTTGTGTGTATAATCGCCTAATCAAGAATTAAATTAAACAACCCCGTTTAATGGATCAATGGTGGTTTGGGTCTTCACGATTGTCTTCCGATCCATACCTACAAAATGTGTAATCAATTTAGGACCTAAAATTTGGTATAATATGAGATTAAAAAACAAGTTCCATACAACAAGAGTGAACAATAACATCATACCAAATATGGCTAAGGTGGTTTTGGATTCTTGGCATTTTTACATTTTCTTGTGGGGGTACCCATTTATAATTGTTCCACTCCATCAGGGAATCTTCATGGCTTCAATCACCATTTAAAAATTTTGAAATTTGTGCATGTGGGATGTATGCACACTCAACCTCAATTATACGTGCCCCTCCATGTCAAACATCATTTCTTCACACCAAGTCCATGTTGTTAAAGGGTGACCTCCTTGGGTTTTGGATTTCAATAAATTGAGATTTTGAAACACGACCCATGTTTGAAACTATGCCTTGAATTGATTGTACAAGAAAAGACGGTAAATTGATGTTAATGTCTAAAACTTTATACTTGTTATATGTTGAATTACATGTTAATTGTCATATTCAATACTAATGCAAATGTACATGTTTTAAATACTTAATTTGTATCCCTCATCTAAACCCTATACAATCATGCACATAATACCCTAAATGCTAAGTATGGAAAACATATGATATGGTTTATGGCCATAATTGTAAATTTTTAATTGCAATATTCTCAAGTCTATTTGAAATCCATATTATTTATGGATAATCTAAATGTAATACTAACATGATAATCAACAAACTACACTATTTATGGAAGAAGGAAATGCCATACTTGCATGACAATTTAAAGATGCACATTGTATGTGAAGGCAAAATGCAATACCCACATTATGACCTTAATCCACACTATATATGGTAGAAGGAAATGTCATACCTACATGATAATTTTAAAATGCACACTATATGTGGGGGCAAAGTGCAATACCCATTTTATGACCCTAATCCACACTATAGGTGAGAACACTAAATGTAATACTTGCATGACAATTTAAAGATGCAAATTGTATGTGAAGGTAAAGTGTAATACCCACATTATGACTTTAATTCACACTATATATGGGAGAGGGAAATATAATACTTGCATGACAATTTAAAGATGCACACTATATGTGGGTGGCAAAAATACAATATTGACATTATGACCTTAAATCCACACTATCTATGGGAGGCCAAAATGCTAAATCCATATATCAAACATGGAATATTCTTAATGGAATTTGATGACCGTATTAAAACCATCCAAGGAGATTGATTTCCTTAAATTAAAAAAAAACAATAATAAAAAAATGATTAAGAAAAAACATCATACTATTGATGTTAAAGGATGATGTCACACTCAAAGGAGTTGTATCTTGATTTGAAAACACAACTTAAATAAATCAACACACATTTCATTAAACCATAAACTTAAAACCCTAAATACTCATAATGGTAAATCTTTTCAACTTAATGATTATACTAACAAAACTACAAATGGAATACAAATTTTTTTTATAACAACTATGTTTTGAATTTAAAAGTTAATCAACTAAAAAATATAATGAATGGAAGCATTAGCCTTAGAGTTAGAAACTAATTACCCCAAAATATTTATATGTAAACCTAAACAATTTTAATGGTAAATGTCATAAGAAATTAATAATTATATAAACATATTCAAATGCCATACAAAATCATCTTCTAGGGGTGAATGATGAATTAAAATTGAAACACAATGAAAAATAATAATTAGATGAATGAAATAAAAGTCTATTTTCTTACTTTTAATGTGGTCACTTCAACTTAAAGGCCTAATTTGAAACCTTCATTCACCTTCAAAAGAGATAAAATGAGTATTTTTACAAGTATTTATATGTGAAGATTTAGCTAAATTTCCCTTAAAAACCCAACCTAAGATTGATTTTGATTAGTATTGAAAATTGTGCAAATATTCATAAATGTTTGATGTCTTTTTAACTATAAATTTATTAAGCCTATCGCTTAATTAAATTAAGTACATCTTGCATTAAATGGTCCAAAGTGGAGGCAGAGGACCACCACCAATTTGTTTTTTGCAATTGCAATACCCACGTTTTACATTATAATTTTTGCAATCGAAGTCCACAATTTACAAATGCATAAGTAGGTATGACATGTGGGTAAGTAAGTTCTGGTAATAAGTAGATGTTTTGTTAATAATTAAAGTGGCATTACTGAAAAATATATCTACTTTCTTAATTATTTTATGGAATAGGAATTAGGTAGAAGTTTAACTAGTAAAATATATAAAATTTGTCAAAAAATATAAGTTTACCCAATAGATACAAATTTAATAAAGAAAAAAAAATGTTTAGCTAAAAAGATATATAGGTTTAACCAAGAAAGAAAAATTTAACCAATTATATATATAGGTTTAGCTAATAAATATAAGTTTAACCAATAGATAAAAGTTTAACCAGTAAAATATATAGGTTTTGCCAAGAGATAGAAGTTTAGTCAAGAAGAAATATAGGTTTAACCAAGAAATAAAAGTTTAGCTAAAAGAAAATAAGAATTTTGCCAAGGTAAGTAAGAGATTAATTGTTAGTTCATAGGCAAGGTTAAGATTTAGGTCAGTAGGCTAGTTAAGTGGGTGGGTAGTATGGAGGTCAGGGTTGAGAAAACATTGGCAAAGACAAAAAAGGTCAAAAGTCAGCCACCACAAAAGATTGACTGTGGTAGAATGTTGGTTAACGTAAGGTAAAGAGGCGAATGAAAAAGAGGCAAATCATCCAGCCCATCTTATGGACAGAACGGCCAACTGGTGCAGTCATGGGGGCTGGTTCACTCTGGCCGTAGAACCCAGCTGACGACCTGACGGAACGGAATCTTTAACTGACGGAATGGCACGTCGCTGTACCAGGATCAACACGTTCCGAGGTGGAATAGGCCCTACCGTGGACTTGATGTTTGGAAATTAGCTCTGGCAATTATGTCACAAGTCGTCGTACCCTGAAGAAGCTTAGGAAGACGAAGAAGACACCTGACGGAACGGAAGCTTTAACTGACGGAATGGCATGTCACCGTACCAGGCTCAACGCGTTCCGAGTTGGAATGGGCCCTACCGTGTACTCTATGTTTGGAAAGTACCTCTGGAAATTAGGTCACAAGTCGTAGAACCCTGAAGCTCGGGTCAGGAAGAGGAGGCGGAGGAGGGAGAGGAGGAGGAGGAAGAAGGAGGAGAAGAAGAAAGGGTTCGGAGCGATGAAGCGACATCGATCGCTGATCCATGTGCCCCCGTCTTCTCCTGCTGCTAATGTCGCCGATGCACGCGATGAGCAGCAGCCTCGCTTCAAGCGCATGGACGATGATGGCCGTAATAGCCGTGGGTTCCGTCGCCACGGTGGCCATGGTGGCGGCGACAGACGAGACAACGGGGGTTCGTCGGAGGTGGTGGTAGGGCGGATGCTGTTGGAGAAGAGGGAGGGAGGTGGCGTCGTCGTGGCGTCGTCGTCGTCTGCTGCTGATAAAGGTATGAAGAATCACAGCCATCATTACCATCACCATCATCATCACTACCGTCATCATCATTCTCGTGCATCTTTCGTCAAGGACGGCCGTGGCTTCTCCAAGGGCTCTGCTGCCGACGAGACCAGGAAGGGGGAACGAGATCGAGAAGACAAGGGTTTGGACTCCGATTTTGAGGCTCGTTCGCGAAACACTACAAGAGATAATAATAAGGAAGGTGCGGACAATAGGAAAGGGACGTCGTCCGCAACCAGGAGAGAACGGCGGGAGGTGGTTGACAATGTGGAGGTGATGTCGGAAAGCAATAAGGAGGAGCGGACGGAGAAGAAGGAGCCGAAGGATATTAGCAAGAGCATGGAGATGGTGGAGGCGACGGAGGAGCCGGGAATGAGCAATGAGCGAGAGGAAGGCGAGATGGAGTCTGATGGCGACGTTACTGCGCCTATTGCCGCCCAGGAGCAGGACCAAGATGGTCTAAGGAAGAGGGAAACTGATGAGGCCTCAGAAGAAGAAGAAACAGGGTCTGGAGATGCAAGGATTGGTGGTGAGGAAAGAGGTGGTGAAGAGATTGGAACGGCACCTGTTCAGGCTCTGGACTCAGGCATGGGCAAGGGTTCAAACCCTAACAAAGAAGGTGATTCTCAGGAGCAAGTATTGGAGAGGTCCACTAACTCAGTGATGGAGATGGAAGTGGATGAGGGAGAGAAACAGAGCGAGGGTCCAACCATAGATGCTCAAGAAGAGATTGAAGCAGTAAGGGAGTCTTTGCATGGTCAAGGGGAGTTAGAACTTTCTAAGGGTTGTGAGTATGGAGGACCTAGAGACAGAGGTACAGAGCAAGGACCCGAAGTAACAACTGCAGTTGAACATGACGTGACACAACAGGCAAGAAAAGGGGCTAGGGGTAAACTAGTTGTTGAGGCACCAGATGAGAAGGAGCTTTCTGGGGAGAATTTGATGGGGAGGATTGGTAAGGGGCAATTGAGAGAAGGAGAGAAAGAAATGGGGAAAGAGAGAGAGGAGGAGAGACAGATTGAGAAAAAACAGAGGATGGAGAATGCTGCACTTTTATCTTTAGCACTGCCTGATACCTCACTCTCGCTTTCCTCGGGTGATCCACATGGTCGTCAGTCTCTTCCACAGCAGTGTGCCCAGTCCCATCCCTCTCAAGCTGCAACACGCACCCACTCCACTGGCTTCACCAACTCAATCTCTGTTTCCCATTCTCAGCCCTTCCTTCACAATCCCAGCTGCTCCCTCACTCAGACCAGTCTTGACAAAACAGAGCTGTCAAGTGGAAGCCAACAAATCTCTCAAGCCAAAGAGCAAGGTTCTCATGGCAGTTGGCAGATGTCATACAGAAGCAAGCATGCAAATGAAGGGTTTTTGACAGCACTAGCACAAGACAGGCAGAGACCTAAGCCCTTGTACCAGAGGCTTCTTCAGTCCGGAAACAATCCACAAATCCTGCAAGGCTCTCTGGGTAGTGAGCGGCTGCAAAACCAAGGAAGAGAGGGAGGCCCACAAAGTGTTGACAGAAGTCAAGGCAGTCATCAGGGGGCACCAGTTGGCAGTGGGCTGCAGGCTACCCATTCATCAGATGCCAGACGATCATTGCAACATGATGCTCAGCACAAACACCGACACCATGGTGAAATGTGGTCCTCACCATCTCACAGTGCAAGTTCTCGGGAGACTCAGCCCTGGGATTTGCCTACTCGTGTAGAGAGGGTGCCTTCTCGGGAGAAAGGGTTGTTGGAGAGAGGGGTAGCAGACTCAGAGAAACCATTTACAACTGTAAGGGTCCAGGACATAGTGTCAGAGTTGATACCATCAATGGCCCGCAAGCTGCAGGAACTGCCCGACAGCTTCTTGGAGGGGCTGAAGGAAAGCTTGCGTGACATGCTGAATAGCATAGATAAACGGGAGCAGTTTGTGTCACTACAGCAGACTCTTGCAGCTCGCACAGATTTAACCACAGACACATTGTTGCGAGCACACCGAGTTCAGCTAGAACTCTTGGTGGCAGTGAAGACAGGCATCCTGGCCTTCTTGCATCCTGACATCCCAATGACCCATTCAGCTCTAGTTGAAGTTTTCTTGCAAACCAAATGCCGTAACTTTGCTTGCCAAAGTCAGCTGCCAGCAGATGAATGTGATTGTAAGCTTTGTGCACAGAAGACAGGCTTCTGCAGCTCATGCATGTGTGTTGTGTGCTCAAAATTTGACTTTGATGCCAACACATGCCGTTGGATTGGGTGTGACTTCTGCTTGCACTGGTGCCACACTGATTGTGGCATCCGCATGGGTTATATTGCTCCTGGCCCCAGCATTCGTGGTGCAGCAGGCACGTCAGAGATGCAGTTCCACTGTATTGCATGTGACCATACCAGTGAGCTGTATGGCTTTGTTAAGGATGTATTTTGTACTTGTGCTCCACAATGGGACCGGGATGTCTTGGCTAGTGAGCTTGATTGTGTGAGGCGTATCTTCCATGACAGCAAAGATGCACATGGGCAGCAATTGTGCAGCAAGGCTGAGCAAATGCTACAACAGCTGGATGCTCAGGTGGATCCAGCCATTGCCTGTAGAACTATGCTTAAGTTCTTTGCTGGTAAGCTGTATATCATCTTCCTGTCTCTTTGTATACAGTACATCATCATCTTTGAATCCATGCAATTTGCCACCCCCACCCTTTGCAGTCCAGTCTGAACTGGAGTGTTTGATGGAAAGTTCATGAGACAAGTAGAGTTGCTTAATGGTTTTTTTCGTGTCAGGAATTTTCTCCCAACACCAAGTCAGCCAGGTGCAACTACTTGCATGTCTGTGTTCCTGAGAGTTTTTAACAACACTAGAGATAAACTTCACCCATACCATGTAATTTTATTTTTTCTTAGATGGATCCTTCTGGGTCCTTCCAATTGCAGTTGTGGTTTGGATTGCCATTCTCATCATATTAAGAGCTGTTCCATTTACACTCTTTAAACCTGTGCTTGATCACCTGTTGCATCCATCAACCTAGGCACATTTGAGGGTTACACCTCCAAGGTTGCAGATCAGCTGATAACATATTGTTGAACTGCTTGCGATCTCACACAATTCCTGCAAATTGTGGCAGATGGGGATGCAGGTAGGGTTCAAAACCAGTCACCTTCTGTCTCAAAAGAAGCTCAAACCCAGCCACCCCGTGTGTCCAAGGAATCTGTAAGAACTCCACCAGTTTCAGGAATGGACAAGACAACCACAAGGGATGCATTGGAGCGAGCACGTGCAGCATTGCAGACATATGATGCTGAGCTGGAGGAGAAGAGGCAGGAAGCAGCAGAGCTGCAGCAGGAGCGTGAGCACAAGAAGGCGCAGATATTGGAGCTGGAGAGCATCGTACGCATCAAGCAGGCTGAGGCCAAGATGTTTGCAGTTCGTGCTGGTGAGGCAAGGCGGGAGGCAGAAGGACTGCAGCGCATAGTCCTTGCAAAGGCAGAGAAGATTGAACAAGAGTATGCATTCAAGGTGGCAAAGTTGCGATTAGAAGAAGCGGAAGACCGCTGCCGCACTGGCCAGGACACAGTGCAGGTGCTCCATCAGGCCCAGCTGGATTTCCATGCACTGAAGTTACCCCTTCTTACTGAGCTTGATGACCTCCTGAAGCAGCTTGAAGCTACGAAACGGCAAAGCTGGAAATAAGATTGCACATGCAGGTGATTGTGAGCCTTTTGTTAAAGGGCATGTAATGCCTTTTGTAATTGTTAATTAAGATACATACAGGTGACTTGGACCGTAGCAAAATCAACCCCTTTTTGGCTCTCAGTGCATAATGAGCTATGAGGGGATGTAGAGATAATCTATGAAGATGCTTCCAATTTCACAGAATCAGATTGCTGGCAAGGACACACAATGATTTTCATTAATGCTGATGAGTCTGTACATGTTTGTTAGGCCTTGAGCCTACAGCTGTCTTCTCCAGGCAGAACTACAGGGGCTGTGCTAATTTTCTTTCACACCTTGTAAGACATGATGTAAAATGGGAAAGAGGCTTGGTAGTTCTTTATTCTCCAGTTGAGGATGCACATTGCAGGAGTTTCAGTCCAATTAAATTCACATGTTAGGTTTGACCCTTATTCCTCTAGTTGATTTCCAATTATTGTGTGATGAAGCAAATGTTCGAGTTGGGTTTCCATAGGTCATGATTCAGCTTGCAATACCAGTTGGTCCTGGGAAAGCACTTACAATAACCATGTGCTTTGGCATATTTAAGCTTTCCAAGCTTTGCAAGTTGGAAAAGCACTCGCAAAATGCATGTACTTTGGCAGGTTTGGGCTTTCCAAGCTGTGCAGGGGTGGTGGGGAAGTGAACTTGGAGAATGATGGTCTTGGTTGATTCAAGTTTTCCAAGCTGTCCAATGGTAGTGGGGAAGTGCTTGCAAAATGATGGGCTTGGCAGATTTGAGCTTTCCAAGCTGTGAAGGGGTGGTGGGGAAGTGCTTGCAAAATGATGGGATTGGTAGATCTTGAGCTTTCCAACCAGGCAAGAAGATTATCCTTGTAAGTACTTTGTACTATGAATTCTGAGGACAACAGATTTCTTGCACTTTTACACCCAGACTTTTAGTCAGAAATGAGCAACTTAATTCTTTTTTAACAAATGTACTTGTAGGCACTCCCCAGTGATGTCAGATTCTGGAATCAAATGATGAAGCCTTGTAATGAACTATCTATCCTGTGTTGTCATGGAAGTGGTATACAAGGATTGAATATGTGTGTGTTACCTATTCAAGAAAGTTTCATCATCCCTCCAAGGAATTGGTGTGAAGCCCAAAAGTAGGTAAGTACTTTGATTGTACTTAGGTAAGATTTTAACTATGGGATGATGAGAAAGCAAACATATGCAAAAAAAATCTGTTTGTTGTTGTTGTTGGATTTTACACCACTTCCAGGTTTGGCAAATTTTGCATAATGGTATTAGCCCCTCATCAAAAGGGTAGTTCTCCCATTTTGGGATTTGATCTCTGTGCTGCATTTTCAAAGCTCATGGATGGATTCTATTTACTAACAGCCGCTGTGCACCTATGTGGCTTGCAGGTAAAGAGAAGAGATGGGAAACAAATCCAAGTAAAAATGTAGCCAATCTGGTCAGTGAGATCAGCAAATTTGTGGATGAATTTTTTGTTGCTTTAAATTTCATGTACTTGCAAGATGGTCCTCCCCTGCCTCCCATTATTCCAAGGATTGTGTATCACTTTGCATCTTAAGCTCTTGTTTGATGGATCTGCACATCCACTGAGGATTACATTTTATGTTCATTTTCTTTCTTTCTGTTTTAAGTTGCATTTGTCATATGGGTGTGATTGGCTCATGCACTGTTGAGGATTGTATCAATCACCAAGAGATTTTCTTGGGTTAATCCTGGCCTCATACTTGTTAAACACACCAATAAATTCTTTCATCAAAATCAGGAATCAAAGTACAGTCAGTGTATTCAAAGTGAAGTTCACAAGTTCAAATTTTCACAGTAAAAGTTTGGTGGTTGAATTTTGCAAATAACTATGTGCTCAGTTTTTCAAATTCCTCTTGTATTCAAAATGAAGTTAGTTTCATGATCTTATGCACTCTCGAAGCTGCCATTTTATTTATCAAATTCGTTTTGCATTCAAATCACCTGACCATGTTACATGATTTTATCATGTTAGAATACTAGAATGTAGCCATGATTGTTTTTGGAAAGAGGCAGAGCCATTATTTGATAAGCTGCTTGTTGTGATCAATTTGTGTGTTGGGTGATGTTGGGTGGGATTATGTATGTACAGGAGATTAATGAGTGAACTGGATCCAGAACCTGACAGGCTGTAGAACTTGTGTCCTACAGGAATGGAAATGAGAACACGGCACCAGACTAGAACTTGTCACCTGCAAGGACTGAAACCTGAACCCTACACTAGACCCAGAATCAGACCAGAACTTGTCTCTTGCTGGAACTGAAACCTGAACCCCATTATTGCTGCAATTCAATTCAGATTGGAAAATGGCTTTTAAGTTTCATTTCTAACAGTAATGCAAATTAGAGATGTAGACCTGGAATCTTAGAAATGTGCAATTTGGGTGCGAATTTCTTACTCTTGACCTGGAACTAGACCACAAACGTTGCTGCAACCTGAACGTTACTGTTGCAATTTCAGGTTGAAAAGGGGCTTGGAAACTTCATTTCCCCAAGTAATGCAAATTCAGGGATATAAAATTTGGAATCTCTTAGAATGTACAAAAGAGTTGCCCCCATTTCCACAGCTTTGTGACTTCATCCAACCTTTGGTGTACAGGCTAGTTTACCATTGGTGCATAAGGTGTTCTAAGAGCATCTCCAATGTAGTTCAGTATGTGACCCTGCAAAGAATATTTCTCAGATCCAAGTTAGATATTTACTTTTTTCCAATCTCACCCATAAAACTAAAATTGGGACTGCAAATAGCTAGGAGACTACTAATAGCAAACCACCAGAACCAATCAATAAAAAAATCTCACCCTAGTGAGTTTTTGAAGAATTGTACCTTGCACTTATGCAACTTATAAAGCAATCCACATCGCTAGGCCACCCCAACGAATTCAAAATATGAGAGAGCCAATGCCTAGTTATTTTTGACTATCAAAATCTTGAAATATTCAGATTCGGCCTATCAGACCTATTTTCTTGGGGAATAATTACATACCTATTTTGGCAAAATTTGTTGATTATTACTATTAGGTATGGGTAGGGTATGAAGAGGCTAACAAAATTGAAAGTGGGCAAATTGTTGCAGTTGGGTAGTTACCAAGAGGCATAAAAAAACATTCATCTTTTCTCATCCCTTACAAAATGTTAAAAACTTGTGTGAAATCCACAAATCAAAACAAACTTGAATAAAATTCAAAAGTAAATAACATTTGGTGTTTTGAAGCAATATGTGTGGGTGTCTTTCTCTCTTTCTCTCCTCTTTGTGTGCTAATCCCAAAACATTAGCTAGTGTTTTAATCCAGAAATCAATTCAGAATGGATTGTGAAAGTAAATCACACTTGGTGTTTTGAAGAGGATGCTAGTCCCAAAAATGTTAGGAAGTTTTTTCTGAAATTGACAAATCAAAATGAATGCGTATGGATTTCAAAAGTTAAAATCATATGTAGCGTTTTGAAGGAGACAATCTTTGTCTCTTGTCTTTATGTTTTTATTGTTCTTGTGTCAAAGCATCCATTTTGTGAATTTGTTTTGTTTGAAATTTCTTGAAAGGGATATATATTTGGGAAGGAAACTTGGGTACTTGATTTGTATTTGCTAAAAAACTAGGAGGAGAATTGAAGGGGGGCAAAGAGAGTTTGCTTCCTTGTAATCAAAGAGATGCACAATAGTAGGGTTTAAAGGTTGAGTATGTTTCAATTATTCTTATATAATAATTTAGTATTTCAATAAGTGATTATCTCAAGTGCCCACTTGGTTGTATAGATCAATTGTACAATCAATAATGATTCAAAAATCACTCTTATAAAGACTTTCTCAACCCTTGGGTGAAGACACTTAAGTAAATAAGAATAGGGTTTGGGATATGGCAATTGACTTTTGCTATTTATCACCCTACTTGTATAGAAGTGCAACTTCTCATTGCATAAGAGTGCATTTGAGTTGTAATAATGTTCGGCTCAAATAATCATGAGACAACCAACAAAACAAATTGGGATGTTCAAAGCTTGACCCTTGATGATCACATGATCAAGAATGCAATCCAATTTTAAATCATTGATGATATGAAGCACATAATCAACCTTTGAACGCCCCCTATCTATTGGAAACAACAAGTTGGTTTGTAAGTTGGAGTAAGCTATTGTGATCAAAGGCAAATAATTAGCTAGGGGGATGGATGGTTTCCAAATCAAAGTATGAAGCCTAGAGCTATGGTGTGGGGCCAAATTACAACAACTATTTATATGCTTATTCGAGACTTAAAGCATAATCAAGCCATTAAGTGAGCATGTTCTTTTCCCTCTCTTGTCTTAGAAAGAAAGAACCAATTTGAGGGATGAGTTTTGTAAGTTTTGTAGCTTACTTTTCTTTTTTTCTAAAATCACTTATGAATTTTTGGGGTGGATTTTGTGGATTGTAGATTGCTAGAAGAACAATTGTTGGTCTTTCCAGAAAGCCAAGCAGCACTTTCCTTGTTGGGTCATTGTTACTACATGCTTTGTGATTTCCATGCTTCAACTTCCATGTAAAACTATTGTTGTATTTTCTTCAACTTCCAAATCTATTCTTTTGTTACATGTGCTTGTGCACACACACATACACAATTCAACACATAAATTTATGAAAAATTCTTGCATAGTTTTGAACATGTTTTGTACTTTCTAAAGTTTAAAACTTTGTTGTACCAATCCCTCCATGAATACCCATTGTAGATGCAATGTAGGTATGAGAAGCTTATTCGCCTTTACCCAAATGAAGAGAAGTACAAAGTGTACCATGCACAAGCACTTTTCAAGGTAAATTTCCATACTCCTTTTTTTCATTCTTATGATCGGATCCAACATAGTTGTTTTTGGAGGTACATTACAATTGGACCTGATCTTCCTCTCTTTTTCTTTCTCTTCGATCTCATGCTAAAATCCAACATTAATAGATGTTATAGGAGTTTAATGTTTTGGTTATATTGTAAGTGGATGATCTTGGACTTTTTCTTCATTTTCATGTCAAAATCCAACATAGATAGATGTGTCTAGAGTTACATATTTTTTTTACATTTGCAAGACTTGGATATTCTCAAGTTGTCATATGTACATAGTTTTGAAGGTTGCACATGTGTTCTCCTTTTGTTTTTTACATAATCGTTTGCCAGTAATACATTCTTAAAATCGGGATGTTAGCTATGGGCTTTGGCTTAGTCTAATACAACTTTTGACCATAGTGGAAAGAAACACCAACAAGCTTGATATATATTGTATAATTTCATTATAATTGATGATCTTTTTGTAGAATTCAATTGGAATAAATAAGTGGGGCACATTCAATGAAAGGTGGAATGGTGGGATAGGCAGATATGTTGATGGAGGCAGGCAAAGCATGCTTGACCATTGAAGGTTACCAACAACGTATTACCAATCTACGTGCATGCATCCACTATGAACAAGGGGATATAACTAGTAATATGTTATCTTCATGCCATGTTTCCAAGATTTCATTTTCAACCATCACATTCTAATGTCACCACATGTTCACATCATGATTTTGGCTATAGAGATGTCAAAATCATCAAAATCAACCTTTGAAAATTGATGATGTTTTTGTGGGAAAATTTGATGATAGGTAGTCAAATGGTGTTGGAACAAAATATATATGATGATCAAGATGGATTTGTGAATTTGGGTTGCTGTCATTACAAGGTGTGACAACCAAACTTGACATCAAATATCTTGTGTTCAAAGTTTTCACAACACAACATGTAAACTCCTCAAAGCTAACATTGAGTTCATTGCCAATTTAGTTTTTTTTTAGAAATCAAAGCTTTTCAAGGGAAAATTTGTTTCTTATTTTTATTTCCTTCAACCAAACACAATTTACTTTTGCTTCATCAGAGATTGGTAGGAATTGCTCCAGGTATTGAAATCTCTACACACATTTTGCTCAAAATGTTTTTTGGTGTAAGTTGATGGCTCATGACCACCGGGGGTGGACCTTATAGGAAGGCAACTATATGGAAGCTTACTCCAAATTTATAGAAGCAATGAATGTCATGGGTTTCCAGGTGTTTGTTCAAGCCTCTAGATTCCTAAATTTTCATAGTTAAGTTGGCATATGTGTGGATCCATACTTTTTTCTTTTTTTCCTCTATTCAAAGCTTTCATGGTTTCAGGTCCCATTCTGAACATTTGTCCTTGAATGATGATATTATCCAATTTCCTATTGGCAGCCTGAGCTCGCATACAACAAAGCATTGTGCCTATATCGCATGAAACATTTTGTGCAAGGTGAATCTCATAGAGCAATTGTAAAGCTCCTAAAGAAAATTTGAAGAATGTTCATCTGCTCTTCTCAAATGTTTATTTGCACTAAAAAATTAAGTAAGTAAGATTTTTTGAGACTTATAAATATGAGTTGTGTTATTTTCACTTTTGATTTTATTGGTGGCAATTGACATGAGGTAGAGTTCCAACTGAAAAAAATTCTCATGTAGGACTGATCTTTTTCTCTTGTGGATTGTTGGGGCAGCAATGAAAGCATTGACAGAAATTTTTGAGCAGGGGGTGAGAGAGCATCCTGAGCTTAGTGTTGGGAGGTACTTAACATACCTCCTATGATTGCAATCCTTTTTGGATTATTTCCATACTTTCAAAATCATCATGATGTAGTCTAGCTACAAAGAAAAATTGAAACCTTGACAAAGTTGTATAACTGAGATTTGTTTAGGGTTTATAAATGACAGTTTCATTGGGCATGTTGGGTGGCATGGAAAAACATCATAGTCACATGGAGGGTATGGAGCTACGTAGTGTTGGTAACAGTAGGACCCTCAAAGACTCTGCCTTGGTTGAAGCCTTCAATCTAAAGGTATCATGAGTGTGGATGTATATTAATCACCCATTGATAAAAGGCGAAGGCCTTTTGTAAAATTCCACTTTAATGCTCTATGTTTTCTAGAAAAAAGAATGGATGGTCTTACACATTGATGAAGAATTTTTGTTTTCTAAGTAGGCTGCCATCGAATACATAAATGGTGATTTTGATGCTGCAAAAGAGGCTCTTATTGACATGCCTCCACGTGTTGAGGAAGAACTTGATTCTGTAAGTCTGAGATTTCAAAGCATCAGCAATCGATTGGATCTTGTAACAACGTTGTATGTAGCCTAGTGTCTATATCTTTGTATTTATCAAAGATATAATGCTCTCCACTTTAAGATTTAATTTTAATATTTTCTTTGGAACTTGATCTCTTGTTATTATGTTCATGATCAACATAATAACATAAACATAATGTCATTTTATGATCATTCTAATGTTAGTCAGAAATTCTATCCATGACCATTTTCTACTATGGAATTTTGTCAAATACTGATGATGGATTACAACTATCGGGTATGACTACCAGATTACACTACACAATCAAGCCCTCATGAACATGGACACAGACCCAACAGCTGGCTTCCGCAAGCTCAACTTCCTTTTGCAGGTCCAAATCTCTTCATCCTTCCCTTGGTGGGATTTTAATTTTCCACTATGTTTTCCATGAAACATATAATTAGGTTTTACACAATGAAAGGTAATTCACACTATAAAAAAATTAAATTATATATATATATATATATATATGTTGTGGGGAAGGTTCTTATCTATGTGTCTGTCCCAAGGCATAGAAAAACCTACACTGTTTTTGCAGAATCCACCATTTCCTCCAGAAACCTTTGGCAACTTATTGCTTCTCTACTGCAAACCTTGCCACGGTTTCTATGACATTGCAGCAGATGTAATGGCAGAAAATGCTGACCTAATTTTTAAGCACCTATCACAGGTTTGTGGGTTCTCAAGTTAAAATTAAACCTCCTTATATTATGGCCATGGAGCATAAGATCCTGAGAGTGAGTGGTTGTTAGCTTATTATGATATCTCACATCTATTTCATGCAAGTATTGAATGAACCTATTTGAAAGCAAAATCTGCCATTGGGCTCCCAATCCAAATCAAGGAACATGACTCATAGTTATGTGCTCTATATTGTACTTTGTTCAACAACTTGATGGGTTATTTTGGGTTTTTTTTTTTGCTATAGGATTTATATGACTTTTTGGATGCTACCATCTTGATGCAAACCTCCACGGAGGTATATATATACTGATTTATTTTGCTGGTTTCAAGTTTGAAAGAAGAAAGAAATTAATTCAAGATCTAGACGGAAATACATTTTTGCAAGTGTGTGTGTGCTTGTGTTTTGTGAGCATGAAACATAGTGGTGCCCACTGACATTTTAAAACATGATGGTGGGGACCTGGCTAGGAAGCATATGTGAAGTTCAATGAGCTAGCAAACCGATATGGTGAGGTGTTGCTTCGTTTGACAAAGCAAATTCAAGACACTCATGGTTCTCGAGAACAAGATATTCACAAAACTGCTGTCTCTGAATATGAAGAAGCACTCAAGGTTGCAAAACTCTTTGCTATCATGTTCTTTCTAACTTCTTCTATGTTTGCAATAACTTTCCATTCTTTCTCCTTCAAACAATTGTGGGTTATTGATTGGATTGTTGCACATATGGGTTACCAGAGATACATCCCCGTGCTAATGGCAATGGCCAAAATTTGGTGGGACAAAGAGAACTATATCCAAGTAGAACGTGTACTTCATCAAGCTGCAGATCTTTGCTCAGAGCATGATTTATGGAAGCTGAATGTTGCACACAATCTCTTCATGCATGTATGAAATAAAGCCAAACCCACCTTGAATTACCTTGTATCATATGTCACATAGTTTCTTCTTTTTACCCATGATAGAATCACACTCAAGGAGAACTAAGCTTTCGTGTTTTTATTGAAACCGAATCACACAATTTGCACTCGTGATGGTTTGTCAACTTCACTTACATAATAAGCATCATGACATATTGGGCTATACATTGATTTTTGCAAAAACCTACATCATAAGAAGTGTATGAAAATCCAGATGTGTGATTCAGGAGAAGCATCATGTCATCTTGGGCCACACTATATGTCGATTTTGCAAGAAATGTACATTATAAGAAGTGTATGAGAAACCAGATGTGTGATTGAAGGGACTGGGTTCAAGTACTAGGATAACAGGTACAAGGAAGCTGTCCACTACTATGAACCAATTGTGAAGAAAGCCGGTGATAGAGTTCTGTCTGTAACAGCTATTGTATTGGCCAATTTGTGTGTTTCTTACATCATGACCAGCCGGGTACTTACTTTTCATTCCACCAATAAAAATATTATGTTTTTGTGCAAGTTGAAAAATGGGTTGTTGTGAGTTTGAAAATTTGAGTTTTTGAATTAAAAAATAAAATAAAAAAGAGTTGTGAATCCATTTGTGGTAATTTAATTATTTATGAACTGTCCTTTAAAAAGTCATTTATTTTTGAGCACGATAGATCACTTTGTGCCATAATCAACTTGTTGTCAATTGCTGCGCCCTTGTACGAAGATGGAAAAAAAATGAAAAAAAAAATTAAAAAAAAATAAATTATATATATATATTCAATTTTTCCATGACGACAGATCGTGGAGAAGCAAACATAATAGTTTTCCACTTTGGTTGATTGTGTTCCCAGAAAAGAGATTTTCTCTTTCCAATCAAGAAATGAGTATTACCAAAGTAGCTATACATACCAATCTCTTTACAGATCTATATGCTTTGATTGGAATTGGAAGTTTTGAAATAGGCTGATATATTACCGTAATAAAACTACCCTTTATTTTCTGTATTTGGATAGGTTTTATTCTGGCTTCATTGGAAGGCTTACGTAGTTTTCTACTTCAGCTCGCTTTTTATAGATTGGATTGTATATATATATATTCTTTATATATATAAAATTGAAAATCACATAAATCTGGAGTAAAAGGATTCGAACCTTTGCTTGTTGGTATCAAAAATCGAAGCCTTTCCACTTGGCTACACTCCAAAAAGTCCACCTACGGTCTTTGTTTGTAAAGCCTACGAAGTGCTACGCACCTAAAACAAAAACGAAATTACTTCCCACTACACAAACCATAATAAAACATCATAGAGGCGAGTCATTTGGTTATGTTTTCTTATGATATACTATATTATTTTATAATCGAAATTATTTATCTATATCGTGGATCTGTAGCTTTAACCTTAGATCATTTCTTTCTGCGTGCATGGTAAACAGAGCACATAATAGCTTATAATCTGATTTTTAAATTGAGCGCATTTTTTATGAATAAAAGTATATTTTTTCTCGCCAATCAAGCAGCCATGCTGCTTGATTGCTTTGCCTTTTTGTGCAATTTAATTCCTTTGCTTCTTAACCTTAAGTACACGGCCAAGCGGGAGAAAATAAAATGTGTTTTTTTTTTTGTTGTTAACCATCGTAAAGAGTTGATTACTCTGCCTTATTGGTTGGTCCAACTAAATATCTTCTATAGTTCTTAACATTGTTGGGCCAAATTTTCTTTTTCATAGAATGAGGAAGCTGAGGATTTGATGCGCAAAATTGAGAAGGAAGAGGAAAGAGCTCAATATGAGGCAAGGAAATTATTAAATAGATAATTCTTCCACTATGAAATTATTTTCTGATGGCTACAATCTTCTTGCTAAATTATGCGACTCAATAAATAAATATTTAAAAATATTTTTCTTTGGCTTTGCAAAATATGGAAAACATAATATTTAAAAAAACAAGAGGACAAAAAAAAGAAAATAAGTTGAATGTTCGGATTTGAGTTCCTTAAGAAAAAGCTAATGAAAAGAGAATTTGAGGCCGATTTGATACGGTTATCAAGTTGGATCATGGATTGTGGTGAATAGGATCCGAGGAAGCCAAATTTGCATCTATGCATTGTGAATTTGGTGATAGGCACACTCTATTGTACGAAGCAAAACTTTGAGTTTGGAATAAGCCGCATCATCAAGAGCTTGGACCCGTATGCCAAAAAGATTGAGATGGATACTTGGTTCTATGCAAAGCGTTGTTTTTTGGCTCTTGTTGACAATCTAGCCAAGCAAATGATAGTGGTACAAACAGCCTTTTCCCCAAAGAACCAACATTTCTCACTTTCAATTTTGTGTGGGCTATTTAAACCGATTGACACAATGGCAAAACACTTTGAAGCATTTCAATTTAATTTATTTTTATTTTTTTTCACATTCTAAGATTTTTTGAACATCATGTTCCAAGTGCTTGACATCGAGATTACTCTAATTATGCTTCATACAGTGGAAAACACTTTGAAACATTCCAATTTTATTTTTACTTTAAATTTCACATTTAAATTTTTTTTGAACATCATGTTCCAAGTGCTTGACATTGAGAAGATTACTCTCATTAAGCTTAATATTTGTGCACAAACAAAAGAGGAGTTGCAACCTATAATGAGGATATTAAATTTGAGTTTTGGCGGGGGTGGGCGGGTGGGAGTGTAAAAATTATTATTGCAGTTAAAAGATGCGACTTATGTGGATATTGATGAATTTCTGGAGGCTGCAGAATTGCATGGAAAGAACATCAAAACACAAACCTCCAATGTTACCAATAATGTGGCTTGCGAGGGCAACAATATTGACACATTTAGCAAACCTCTTAGTAGCCCACAAACTCCAACTGTTTTGCAAGAAGCTCGCCTTCTCAAACTAATGTTTTTGAAGCTTCGTGAGTGAGAGCCAAAGAAGTTGTTGACAAAATTGCTTTGTGTCTTCCGGGACCACAAATACCCATCATGTACTTTGACCATATTATCATGTTAGGCCCATATATCACAAGGTTGGAACTTTGCTTTAAAAGAAGTAGTACGAGAGAAAGCGTGGATGTACTCTTCTTATCTTTAATGAAAGGCTTCCCTTCTTTCTTACAAGCTTCCTTGAAGTTTTGGGCAAATTTTAAATGATTATTATAGGTACCTGAATTGCATGAAATGGGATTGAATGTTTTTAACAACAAAAATTCAGTTAAATTCAGTTTCTCCGTGACAACAACTGGGCAAGTCTTATAGCCATTAACAATGTTGACTTGATTTCACTAACTTCTTACAAGGTGGCACATTTATGCAAATCTACAAGGTAAATGGACCTACTATCATTGCAATTCCATCTATAGCACACTTAGCTCCCCAATCCTCGCCCATCAATTGTTCCCTATCCATTGCACCCCAAAAAACCCTTAATTATTATCACAAAACAGGGTGTTTCCTATCCTTTCACAATTATTCTTGGGTTCTTGTAAATTGAGATAGCTTCCTACCATGAGAGGGACTAGCTCTCTCCTTTCTTTGGTTCCTGTGGGCTGCACGTCTTTTGGGCTTCCCTTTTGTCTTTCGTGTGACGGTTTCAACCATTGGTTTTTATTGGATTTTGTCATCAATTCTTGTAAAAATGAAACAATAATCATTTAGGTGTAAGGTGTGCAATGGTTTAAGATTTTGGGTTTGCATGATGAAGTGCAAAAAATAGGGTTTTTTCTCTTGGAATGAGATATGCCAATAATGGGTGAATAAAAAATTAGCAAACTCATATATTTGAGTTATATTAGAGTTATTGATAAAGTCACCCTGTCTTTGGGCCTCCTTTCACCCCCTGTCCCCCTCTTTCAGTGGTCTCTGCAGAGTAAGGAAATTTTTATTAAATCTCAGTACGAAATGCTGAAACTCAGTTTACCACCAAAATTCATGGTTTAAGGTCTAGGTGTGCATGATGCAGTGCGAAAATAGGGCTTTTTATGTTGGAATGAGGTATGCCATTAATGGGCGAGTAAAAAAATAGCAAACTCATATATTTAAGTTATATTGATTAGTTTGTAGGTCACATATTTTCACATTGGTCGCACTTGCTTTGATTGGTTTCACCTTATTGTCCCTACTGATTTAATTGCTGCATGTATTCACACAAATCTTGTACTGATATGCAAAAAAATTGTCTGTTTTTTTTTGGGTAATTGGTGTGCTTTGTGTGTGTACCTAGTACACTATATGACAACTATAATGGACTTACTTATACTACAACAATTATAGTGTTGTTTAGAGAATGTGCTGTAAAGGACCAATTTTACCTTATTTTCACAAAAAAAAACTTATATCACAAAGAGTACATTCGACATCCAAGAGGTGAATCTTAAAAGGAAGCAAAATCTTTGCAAATCCTGAACATGCATCTGCATGCAACTGTGGAGAACTACTTCTAACAAACTCATCAGAACACCGGACTATCTATGTATTCTCAGATCACACGATCCACGTCCTTTTTCACACTTAATTGAGTCGTGCTTAAATCATCCGCATTATGATTTATCATTCATTCACCTAGCTTGCCAAGCTGAGATGGAACCAGCAACACCCCTTCCTTATTTACTACCCAAAAGACCTAAATAAATAAATAAAATTTTACAATGAATTTTAAAAATATTATTATCGATCATTCTGGCACAACCCTAAACCACTGGGCCAGAAATTTCCCTGCAACCAGCCTGAGAGGGGGAAGCTAATATGAATGTAAGACCCCTGACAGCCTGTCAGGGGACTTTTCACATGAGTGTAAGACCTGTGCCAGCCTGTCAGGGGATGTTCTGTAGAACCCCCTGCCAACCTCTCAGGGAAGGCTCAGGGTTTTGAGTGCCTCCTCTCCCCCCACCCCCCCCTCTTCAGTGTTTTTCTTTTAGGGATTTTTGGTTGTACCCAAAGTGGCAATCATCCTTTGGAAGATTTAGCCAAATATTGTGCCTATAAACCAGATATGAACTACAAATCTTTAATCATCCTTCCTATATATTTTTGGCTACACACTTGAAACCAAATATAGAAAATCTTGAATTTCTTTTGCTATTCTTTTCTGTCATTCTCACGATTAAAAACCCTCCCAAATCACTTTTTTTTATAAAAATTCTGAATTTTTCTTTATGGCAAAACTTCACCAATAATTCAAAAAGGCTACTCCCTCCTGTTAACAAAAGGGAATTTGTTTGCCGGCTAATTGTTTATGTGTACCGGAAAATGGCCTGCCAAGGGCATTATACATTGTAAAAACCAGTGTTGGGCAGTTCTCAGAAGCCGGGACAGATACCTGCCGGTTATCATCCCGGGTATATGTCCACTTAACTGTCAGTTCTCTAAATCTTCAAAAAACTGACATTGGTATATATCTAACTGCAGTTCTAAAAAATAATAAGAACAAGTCAAAGAACCTGCCAAAGAACCACCACTGGTTCTTTGCCGGTTCTCAATTTTATTTATTTAATTCCAAATAATCAGATTTTTTAATTATAAGTTTCAATAGGTAGACCAGAATGGAGAAGGATCCTTTTTTAAAATATATATATAAATCATATCTGGTTTATAGCCAAAATTTGCAATTTTTCTCTTTGATTTTTGTCACTTTACCCACATTACAAAATTGAAAAAGAAAACCAATTAAAAAATTGTTCAAGGTGTAGGAGTGCCATGACTAGTTAGCCATGTTTTTTTTAAGGATTTTTTTAATGTAGCCAAAGTGGTGATCATGCCTAGGAAGATTTACCTAAGATGGTTATAAGCCAGATAACTTGTAGGATAAATATTTAATCACTCTTCTATTTTTTGGCTATTTATTCAAAATCAAATATAGAAATTTGGCGATATTATTATTATTATTTTCTTCAGGCAATTGAGACCCTAAAAAGTCACTTCAATTTTGAATTTTGGATTTTTAATTTCACTTTTAGACAAATTTTGCTTATAAAAAGAATTGCTACGGACATAGATGGCCTCTTACAACCTTAGCCATGTACACCATAGTCAACCTTTCTTTTTATTGGCAATATTTCACCAAAAATGAAATGAAAAATTCAGAAATAAAATGATTTTAGAGGTTTTCGAGGACCAAAAGTAAGAAAAATAAGGAATAAAATTTTTCCATATTTCTACATTTGGTTTTCAATGTGTAGCCAAAAAATATAAAAGGATGATAAAATTTTCTACATCTTCCTACGGATGATCACCACTTTGGTTCCAAATAAAAGAAATCCTCCAAAAATACTGACCCTGGCCCCTCAGCCTTCAAAACCTCAAGT
>Ga0116231_10005029_pt1 | contig 26373 bp, 20 predicted proteins | sample S1TSphgellanicum_2_FD_89695 | JGI IMG/M metagenome (GOLD analysis project Ga0116231, IMG submission 89695) | Host-associated microbial communities from peat moss isolated from Minnesota, USA - S1T2_Fd - Sphagnum magellanicum MG | ecosystem: Host-associated > Plants > Peat moss > Unclassified... | reverse complement strand
TGTAATTTATGTGAGTTAGAAGTTTATTTTTTAAATGTTCATATTATATTCACTAATATTATGTGTTATTTTGAGCAACCATTAATGCACATTTTTTTTTCTTGTGTTTATTTTCTATTGTTGATGAATGTATAACACATTAGAATCCATTTAATATTTTTTCAAAATTGGGCATTTTGGAACTTCTCTCACCATTCAAGCACACCATTCATTAAAAACATTTTTATTTCATGCTCATCCTTATTAAAACGGTTTAAAAAAAATGAAACCATGTTCAAATTAATCTAAAATATGCAATCAAAATTTTGCATGTGTTAGATAATTGCCACCAAACAAGAACAAAAGATGTAAACTTGAAAATGAGAAGATAAAAGAAACTCCTATAATTCAAAAGTTGATTCCTCTATGATTAACAATTTCAATTCATGTAAATAAATAAACTTGTGGTTGCCTAACAAAAGGTTAGACTGTGGGTGACATTTTGCACCTTGGCATGGTGAGTATTTCAACATGATTTAGTAGCCCATAAAATTTAAAATTTTGTGTTACTTTTAAAGACAATCAAAGGAGTAATAACAATTTTTTATTTCAATTTTGTGATGTTGCCACATTAGTGATCAAAATACAAAGATATTTAACCAGCTTTGGCCATACACTAATTATGAAAGTAAAAATTTATTGAAATAATTTTTAATCCTAACTATTTACTTGAACTATGTGTATAAACATGATGATTTTTTTTTTCATTTTTTGAAAAATTAAAAAAAATACTATATATATATATAATTTGCTAAATATATAAAATTTCACAAAACAAATCCACCTCTAAATGTGTAGTGGAAGAATGCCCATAAATAATGGGCCATAACACATGTGAGGAGCTTTTTTCCAAGTGTTAAAACCCATTGAATTTTTATGAAATGTTCCAATAGGCATTTAAAAAAAATGTTCATGTTTTTTTACTTTAATACAATTTGATCGTTGGTAATTAAGTCATCAACATAAGTGACCTAAAGTGTTGAAAATGACATTTTTCAATTGCAAATATTAGTTGTTAACAATAGTTTTTCTTCTAGTGTTTTAAATTAAGTTTTCATTTCAAGAGAATATGATCCCATAATCTTTTAAAGAAAATCATGACTTTTACCACTATGTTACATTCCCTTGTCCGAAAAGGAAGTTATAATTTCTTCAATTTGAAAAGGACACATATGTCAATGCCTTTTAAAGCTAAGGGCATTGATAGCTAAATAATGTGATATTTTACAAATGATAAATCAACCTTTTGGTATCATGGAAGTTTTGGGTTTCAATTCCCACTTTACAAAGCCTATGCCTATTTTTTCAATGTACAATAATTTTGATCCCTTATGAAGGTGAAAACTTGCTCCCCAAGGACTAAACCCAATAATCCATCCCATAACCACCATGGGTATTAAAATGGGGCCATATGATACCCATGATAATTTTCAAGGAATTGGTTCTCAAATAAATTAGAACCACCAATTTTCATTGAGAGAATTAGTATGGTGACCAACCTAAAAATCGACCCCAATCATGAAAATCACACACACTAGTCATGACCTCAACTTGTGGTTTTTTCACAACAACTACATTTTAATTCATGGTTTTTTGGGAAAGCTCTATTAATTATAATCTTCTTATTTCATGATTCCAAATTTTATGTTTTATTATGTTGCCTAAAACCCACAAAAAATACATTTGAAACTTTTAGCATCAATTATAGGTTTTCCCTCATTTATTGGAGTTTATGAAGTTACGCTTCATTTCCAAACATTTTCAAATGTTCTACCAATTCATTTTTTTGGTGAATTTATCTCTTTTAATTTACTAATACAAGGATTAAACCATTTAAAAAAGTATATCATAATAATTATTGTTTTTACTCAAAATTATAATTTAATTCCTTTTAGTGAAACATAAATCATGCGATTCCTACCAAAGTTTGAAGTGTTCAACCATTCCCCAATGTTGGAGTGTGTAAGTGTGTAAGGTGTAGTTAATTGATGATAAAAAAAAATTCTTTACAGAAAACTAGAATTTTATAGAAAGACATTTTGCGAAACCATTAAATTAGTTTTAAATGTTTTATTTTCTTTCTCATGAATGTTCAAACACTTCTTCAAAACTTTTGATTTCTTATTTCACAAGATATGTTCACACTCTTGATTTCTCATTTTTGAAACTCAAAAAATATTGAACTCCTCTTTAAAATTAATTTGCACTAAACCATATTGCTTAACATGCATAAGATCCAACATAGATCAATTTCTTTTCTTGGTTCATTACACTATGGAAAGACAAATTGTGTTGTTTACCTTTTGCATAGCCTTCCAAAAAACTCCCATATTTCATTGTGATATAAGTTTTATGCCATTGACCAATCTTTGATTTAGGGTAAGTCTATGGTAAAACAACTCATGCCCAATTCCATTTCCAAAAGCATAGGAGTAAAGAAGGTGATGTGATGTGCAACCATTGCACACAATTTATGTTTTAGATATAATTTCAACTTTTACAATATATTATTACATTTTTTATTTATACATGAATCCAAATGATGATCACAAACTATGTAAAGTATGATAATTATTCAATTTGCATTAATATGAAAAAATTTCAAAAAAAAATTCGACCTACTTTGAGAATTCTTACATCACTTAAGATTTCAAGAGTGGTTACAAGTGATAAATTAAGGTTTTTTCACACTCAAGTCTTGATAGAAGTGATTCATAAACTTACATGTCATTCTTGAATGTATATTACATCGCAATACATGGGTTAAATGAGAAATATCAAATCTTAAGTTGGATTGAAAATTTACAAATGTGTTATTTAAAAGTGGTTACATGTGTAACAAGTCATTTTATTCTAGACTTAAGGTTTACTAATATTTTCAAAAAACTTTCTCCCAAATGATGTCCATTAAAAATTCATAATTGAAAAATAATAAGTCATCCTTAACCTTTAGCTAGCACCCTTCCAAATTGTTTCAAATCTTGTATATCTCATCATGGAATTTGATTTGTAATCCTTAAAAAGTTGATTTATTTATAGAGAATGTTCAAGTTTTTAACAATCTTAAAGACATTTCTAAATCCTTTGTTTTTCATTATTTTTTCCAATTCTTCCATCTTCATCAAGCTTTCCAACCTCCTACTTCTTCAAGCCTTTACGCAACAATTGGTTTATTACAAACGCAAGTCAAAGATTATTAACTCTAGCCTCCAAAGCCATTATTTTGTTGTGACTTTTTAATAAACTATTTAACAATATTGTCATCACAACATCAAAATCCTTTATTTCAACCACAACAATGTGTGGCTATATAATCATTTGCTTTATTGTGTTATTGTGTTGAATATAAAATGAAAAACTTTTTCAACCTTTCATTTGTAGGAAGTGAAAAAATTTCTTCTAAAAAAAGGTTTGTTCACTATCTATTTGAATTCATACAATTGCATTAAATGATCCCAATGAATTTTTTAGTTGTATTTAATCTATTCACATGCATTAGCTTTCATTCAACACACATTTTGAATTGACATATTTTAAAAGATTTGTAATACTTTTAGTTTCATTAGCACTTTTAGTAGTCTCTCCATCTTCTTTGAACATTGTGCTTCCCATATGTATTTTTTATGTTTAAAAAATAACCAACAACTTAATCTTTTATCAATGGAAATCCTTTTTTTCTCCCCTAAGTTAATTAAAGCAAGGTTAGGTGGGTGTATATGCATGGCTTCTCATTAATTAATTGAGAGGTGTGCCCAAAGTTTTTTTTCTAGGTTAGGGACCCACTTTGAGCATCCAATCATAATTGTTTTTGAAACATCGGCACTCCCCATTAGAAGCATAAATGTGCTTCCCTTTAGGCTCCCTTTATAGTTTATATACATGAAAGTTCAACTTTAGCCAAAACATATAGGATAAAAATATGGTGATATTGCGAACATATTGTAGATCACATTTGGAATTCAATGGGAACACATTGTGAATAGAAAAAAAATTTAAAAATTTCAGTTTCTCCCCCCCCCCACCAAATACCAAAAGAAAAAATATGGTTTTTATTGAGTGCATGCTAAAAAATTTCATAGACTATGTATGAAAATTATGGCCATAAACATGTATGTCTATCACCATTTCAACCTAGGAAAGGAAAGTATGGGTGTATAATAAAAGGATAGTTTTAAGTTGTCTTAATCTCACCTTGATGCCCTACCATTACTCTTGATGACTAATGAAGTAAGACATCATTGAAACATTCAAATCCTTAAACTTTAGCATGTCCTTGGGCATAGGGGTTAGCAATTGTGATATATTGTAACACATGGGTAGTTTTGGATAAATTAAATTATTTTTTATTTTGTTGAATTTTTGAAACATCATCAGCCCTCTATGTCAAAAATTCCAAAAAAATAGATTTGAAAATAAAGGCAACTAGAATTGGACTATGACCAAATACATGCAAATTAAATGCACTAGTTATGAACCAATTGACCATAAAGACAACAAGAAAATCATGATAATTGTTGTGTATTTAGTAACTATATTCCTTACATGTTGAAAAGTCCAAAATTAAAATTTTTTTCGCCAAAGTTCAAATTTTAAATAAATAAATAATTTGGCACTTATTTGTCAAAACCATGTAGGTATTTCAATAATAAGGAGTTTGGCTTTCTATAGTTATGAAATTTTTGAATATCAACACATCAAAATTGATTAGATTGTTGACATGACAACATATTTACAAAAATTCAATGGTCATTGTGACAAACTTCCTTGTTATGGATCCAAATGATTATTATACCAACTTTGGTGGGCTTCAACAAAAAAAAAATGTTGAACTATTTTTGAACTTTTTAATACCCAAGCACACCACAACACAAACTTCCATTCAAATTCAATTGTCTTGTCATCCTACTATGCCATATGAACAACACCCAAGGTCAAACAAATGGCAACACATATGATAATTATGTATGCTTGTTCATGCCATATGTTTTGGATGCTTGAACATTTATTTTAAAATAATGATAATTTCTAGTAAACTATAATATTCAAATTGTGATTTCATCTTTAGCAAGGAATAAGGAAAAACATTAATAGATGTATCTTGGAAACAATTTTCAACCATGACCAATTATGCCTTGCACATAAGATTTGAAGATCATTGCATAGAAAACAAATGATGTCTTCATGAACATATACATCCAATATTGTATATACCAAGAAGCATTACAATAACATATTTGAAATTGTTAATTTTGTGAAGGAATAGTGGATAGTTGAATGTGTAAAAGGAAAATTCTCCTTTCCATAATTGGAACTAATTGTGAACACCAAGCAAATGGTGATGAAACATTGCATCAAAAATTGAACCAATAAGTTATGAATGATAAAAATTTGAAATTAAAATTTTAAAAAAATGGTAATTACTTTTATAACATCATTGAATCTTATTCATTGAGGCTTTCCAAAAATATAAAGAATGCACCTAAACAAATTCCCCAAATTTAATTATTTTTATTTTTTATTTGAATAAATTTTTAATAATTAAACAAATGTTCAATATTCAATAACTTCTCCATTGTAGGTTGAAATGTTATGAAACCAACTCGGTGCACCCCTACTCATTGAGGGCTTTTCAATAGTACCAAGAATGTTGCAAGTAGTGATGTGGTTTGAGACATTTCAACATGACAATCAACATGACAAACAAAACAAAATAAATAAATAAAGGAAACAAACTACATTCCTTCATATAGACTAGTGTAACTTATGCTATTGACCCAAGTGCGAATCAGTTAACCAACTAGTTTTTCCTTGTAAAACCATTAATGTGGCTTATGCCATTGACCCAAGTGAAAACTGGTGGTTATTTAACTAATTTCTTCTTCCAAAACTGTTTGGTATAATTTGATTTAATTAATTTACAATAACAATAACTACTCAAAATTCATCATTTCTCACATTTGAAATTAAAAAATTTCCAAATCACCTTTATTAAATCCTAGTCACAAAGGGCTTTCCAGTAATACGAAAAGTGCAGCCAAATTCCACCATAATTTTTAATTTTGATTTAAAGAAAATTTCAATCACAAAATTATTTAACATTCAACAATGTCTCAATCATAAGTTGAAAGATTATGAGACCAACTTGATGCACCCTTATTCATCAAAGGCTTTCCAATGGCACCAAGAGCATGGAAAGACTTGCCATGATCATGTTGTGGTTTGAAAGCTCTCAACAAGATAAACAAAACAAGCAAACTACCTTTGTAGATAGATTACCCAAGACCATTTCTTTGAGTTTTTGTAATAACCAAAATTGGAGCATTTTTTTCTTATGAATTTTGAAACCTTTTCTTTTCCCTTCAATAACCAAAAGCTAATTGTTCATCAAAATTTCAAATTTCAAAATGTAGAATGGGGGGTTATTGAAAAAATCATATACCCACACAATAACATATAAGACCATAAGATGGAGTTGTGGGTTATAACCAAAATCAAAATTTCACACAACATTAGATAAGACAAAATTAAGGTTTATTAAAAAATTCAAAATACATATGCAACATTTGATAGAACTTGTTAACTTGTTAAGGTTTAAATGCCACTATCATTTGGCTTGTAATGAGGTGTCAATGATCTAAAGGTGCTTTAAATCTATAAGGTTGAACACTCATAGGTTAAGAGGTCATCGTATGGAAATGTAAAGGCCCATTATTGTTTTTTCTTAGTTTGACACAATCATTACACGTAGTAAGGCCTTTGGATGGATGCATTACCAAAATTCAGTGTTGCCCTTGGTTATCGCTAAGATGAGCATCTTATTTTGATAATGCTTTTATGTGTGGACCTTACCTAATACAAAGATTTTGAAAAAATCTCCTAGTGTATTTTTGGGGTTGTTTTTTATACATCATTACCCTTCCTTGTACAATAGAGGATGGATCTTATGCCTATTCCTAAAAAGTGGAAAAGAGATTATGCATATTTATGTAGGTGTAAGATCTTTTTCACTTTCATGAATTAGGTGTAAGAACCTTCCCCCTCCCAATCCTTGTGATTTACATATGTTTTAAGTGGTAAAAAAGACTTTAAAGGAAGGGCATTACCAAAATATGTGGCCCATGTGAGGTAAAGCCAAACACAATTTTGATTTTAGTAATGCACTATTCAAGGACCTTTTACCATTCATAAAGCTTGGTTGTTTTTTTATTTATTCACAATACCCATTGGGTTAAAACTTTTCAAAAAATGAACTATTACATTTTACATTGTGTTTTATCACAACATTAGAAAAACAAGGGCAAGGCTTTATGTTCATGATTTGGCTTCATAAAGCCCACAAGATGGAGACACTCCCAAAATCATTAGAAGAAAATCCCAATTTTGCAACACTATGAAAAAATATAAGGTTTTACAATTGGGCTTGTAAATGGGTTTTCAAGTTACAACGAACACTTGTAACTCATGGTATTTATATGGTTTTGAGTGCTAACAAACAAGTTGCAGTAGTTGTAGTAATTACATTGGACACCCTATGTTGTATATACAATATTGTATATACAATGCAACTCACATGCAACTATATGCAACTTTTTTGGAACTAATCCCCATGTCAAATTCTCACTCACATTCCAATGTGGCAAACAAAATGCCAACATGGTTTTTCATCCATTTGTCGATAAATGACATATGTTAATACATTTTGCAACTTATTTGCAACTATTTTACAACTAATTTGATTAATATAATTTTCTATTATTTGATTCATCCATTTGAGCAATGAATTTTATTCCTATCCTTTGTAACAAACTTCCAACGAAAGATGAAATGAAAATAAAAGATTTAGTGACTAATTTGCAACTAAGTGTTTAAGTTTGGGTTTCAAAACAATTGTATGGTAATTGATTTTAGTAGTACTAAACAATTGAATTACAACTTACAATGCAAATATACAAACTTCACACAACCATTATCATGTTGTCATAATTATAATATATAATATTGAATTGCATAGGACATTACTATTTATAATCATGAAATGGATTTGAAACTTTAAATAGATTAACATTCCATGTTAAAGAATACATTACAAAAAAAAAACTAGAAAATGTTTCTATCAAAAAATAATTTAACTATGAATCTAAATATAATGCCTAAGCTATTTATAACAAATATATTTCTCTATCTAAACAAAAGGTCAAATCATAAAAATGATGCGCAATAATCAAATATTGTGTGGTTTCACCAATGTGAATTGAGTAGGGAATTGTAAGGAGTGCAAATCAAGTGCAAATCAACCTCAGGCTACATGGGGACCAATCATTTATTGTTCCTCAAAACAACTAACCATAGCTCTTTCCTCTACTAAGGCAAAATATCAGACGTTAGTTAGTTGAAAGCACCAAAACAGTAGCATGGTTGCAAACTTTCCTAAAATAAATTGAAGCAATTGAAGGTGTTACAATTTTTTATGTAGACAATCAAAGTTGTAGGAAGATTGTTAAAAATCCCATTATTCATGCTAGAACCAAGCATATTGAAATCCATTACCACTTCATTACCACTTCATTCGGAAGAAGGTGATTTTAGGACAAATGGAACTTGCTCATGTTGCAACTACAGATCAATTAGCTAATAGTCTTAACAAATCACACGGCAAGATCAAATTATATAAATTTAGAGACATGTAGAAGTACAAGACCTAAAGCTGATCTAAAGTTTGTTCTCTCTATAAAAAGATTTGCAACTAATCGCATTTCATTAGTTCTCATTTCCATTTTTAGCAAATTTGTGATAGTTTCTATATAGCATGAATTATAGTGTGATAGGGGGTGTTAAAATAATCACACTCTTACTTCAGATATTTCACTTAGATAAATTAGTTAGTATGAATAATCATATTTTTCATTGTCTTTTGTGGAGAACTGATTGATTATTCAATTAATTTGTTGTTTAAGCGAAATTTTCACTATTACAACTTATCTTTTGATCCTTTCTGATTTTCTCTGGTTCTTGACTAGTTATTACTTATTTTCGACCTCTAGCCTTTTTTTGGCTGTTTAGTTCCTACTTTGTATCTTGATGACTTGAATGCAAATGGGTTTAGCAATCTACTTTTATTTACAAGCACAAGAACCATGCAAGAGCTAGTTGTTCCTGAGAGAACGATTGAGAGCACAAATGAAATTTTCTTTTCTTTTTTTTTTGGTTTAAAACCTCACAAATCCAAAAGAAGAAGAAGAGGAGGACATGGGATTCATCACATGGAAAGCTTGAAGAAGAGGGGACTCATCAAGTGGAAAGCTAATTTAATGATTTTGTGGAGAACTTTTTTTGGTTTTGGCATATATACCCTGGAAGGAAAATAGTGAAACCTCTAACAAAAGTGGAGTTGAATTAACAAAAGACCAGAAATTGTAGGACCAATATTTCAATGTAACTTGATTCTAATTTTCCCATTGTGAAATAGGGGGATCATTGTAATTCCCCATTGTCAAACAACCCATTTCATGTTTGCATAGATGAAATTCAAGGTTTTTCTTGATGATCACACACACACGGAATCCTAAAATGAGTTTATTTATGTGAAAACAGCATTCGAAACTCTATATTATTACAAAAGCAGCTGAAGAAAGACAAAAGGATTGAAGAAGAAGAAGTTGCAAAAGAACTGGAATTCATCAAAAAGTCTAAACAGACAAGGAATTACTGAAAAACTTTATATAACAATTTCAACAGGAAAGTATAATAAGAATATCACAAAAATACAACAAACACAAATTTTGTGCTACTGTGTGGGTTTTTCTCTGTTTTTTGTTTTAGGGTTTTATGGCTTCCAACAAGTAAGATTCAGACTGAAAACTTTTCAGACAATTCATTTCTTCCACTACAGCACCTGGATTCATGAGCACTGCATGGTTCTTGCACCATTCATGAGCTTTACAAGATGATCCTGAGATGGGTTTGTGCAGATCATGCTGTTGCACCGCCTGCTGCATCTTAAATCTTCAGAAGTCCTGCTGCTGCAACGAATGTGATCAGACTCAGCAGAATGGAGGTGACAAGAGATGGCAACGCCGATTGATTAGTATCGTTGGAATTCGAACCCGGAGCCGGAGCAGCAGCTTGTGTCATCGTCACTCCCATGGTAACTGTAATGAGCATGACAGCTGCTGCTGTTGCAACCACTGCTGTCCTCCTCTTCACTCCCATATTGCTGAAGGCCATGATTACAACAAATACAGGGAAAAAGTTTCAAAGAGCTTCTTCCTGTCTCGACTTGTCTGATGACAGCTCTCAACTTCTTAACACAGTATGAAGCTGCTGCAAAAACAAAAAAGCTTGAAAAAGTACTGGATTCAACCGATCGATCAACAACTAGCTACTATAGCAACTGGCAGGATTGTGATGCAGAATTCCGAGGAGTGAGTCGTGTGTAATGAAGTCTCACAATGCAACTATTGTCACGCTCGACTCTGCAGAGAGAAACACAAGCACTCCATGGATATAAAGAGTTTTAGCAATTCCTTGACCATGGTTGGCGATTGAATGTTCTGCACAAAATACTGGGACCCACTTGCAGCTCTCAACAAAACACAAATGTAGCAAGGAGAAAGCGACAGAATATCACGCAGGACGTGGATCGTAGCAAAGACAACAAGGAAATCGTGACAAAAGTATCGGGAATGCAATCCTTTCTGATGAATCTTGAGACTCGATTCTCGAGAGAACTTGCACGAAAATGGATTCCATGGATCATCAGTCATGTGTTCTCAAGTCATCATCATCACCATCATCATCATGTGCGCCACAACACATGATCTGCAAATCTTTCAACATGCCGCGCATCTTCTTCCATGCAAACAAAGATCGATAAATAATTTTAAAAAAGCAACCACAAAATTACCAAATCTTACACACATTTCACAGCTTCAAATCTGTTGCTGGATCTGAAAAATTAAATTCTAAACTACTTCAGCAATTAATTAATTTTTGAAGCTCTGTAGTCATGCCAAGTATGTAGACAAGAAACAAAAGCTGCTCAAGAGATTGTTGATGATGATGATGATGATGATGATGATCCCCCCATCCCCAAAAACACTTCAGCTCTGATCACTGTGCAGATCATTTCTCAGCTTATTAAATCTATCCAACAATTACTGCAATATTCTCCCACAAAAGTTTTGAAAGATTGAATTAGATGTGTAGCTCAACTGTTAATATCTTGCTGCATGTTACCTTGACAGGTGCACACACTACAAAATGCCAGATCTAAAGAGAAATTCAGCTACATGATCTTCAAATGCCAGATCAAAAAGTTGTGCATTTCTTGATCATCAGCTTCTGAACAAAAGAAGTTTTCAGCAATCTCGAGATCCTGGAACAAAAAAGAAGTCCCACTTTTTGTTTTCGGCCGCCGCGATTGATCAAGAAATCCTTTTATAATTAGCACCCACTTGAGATGGAATATTGGATTGATTGAGAAATCCTTTTATGATGAGAATTAGCACACCCACATGATGGATGGATTTGACAAGCAGGCTCATCATGTAATGGCTCTATCCTAAGGTCTTTTTGGTTGCAGATTTTATCTTTGTAAAAATTTGTCAAAACGAGTCCTGATTTAAAAGCTCATTTCATTATTATGAGAAAATTTATGTATGTTATAATTTGTCCAATGCAATTAGAAAGTGTTCGATAAAATTAAATTTATAAATAAATATGTTCAATAAAATTAGATTATAACTAGATAAACTAGTTGTAACGAACATCATTTTCTCATAGTGTTTAGAACTAGAAATTGCAAGTGCAACTAATGTAAGTGTAACAAGCAAAGCTATATAAGTATAAATGATTTACATGTACATAAATTTTACATAAAAAAATATATGTTAGCATTGGTCAATTATTGAGTTTTGATCGATTATCAACTTGATTATCAATCTTTTTATTTGTTTTTATAACCATTAAATAACCTCATTGTTTGGTATTGAATTTTCAAAATCTAATTTAACTCACTCGAATGACTTGGTTATCATCTTCATAGGTTATTAACCCTGAAACACTAAACATTTTAATATGGTAGAAAAAATTAGAAACTTAAATATAAACATTTTAATTTTAATTTTTTTGAAAGAAAACCTTACAACTGATGTGTAATTGACAAGTTAACTAGTGGTTAGCAATTGAGTATTTGAAAACCTTTTTTTTTATGCATAACCAACAATTATTATTAAAAATATATTGATAACCTAATTTGCACCCAAAAAAAGATTGTGATAATGATATTGAAAACCTAATTGACACCCAATTTATTTTTTTTAAAAACCTACTAGACAGTTATGAAAATTCAATAACTGACCAACACTAATGTATGTCTATTTACACTTACACAACACTAATAAAAACCCCGAATATATTGTTTTTTGGTTACTTATGGACATTATAAATATCCCTGCCCAAGACTAAACTAATATTCCCTGAGTTAAATCCTGGTGAAAATCTTCTTCTCAAACCAAGAAAGATTCATTTCAAAGTTTTCCTTACAAGATTAAGAGGTGAATTCCTTACACAAAAGAAGTACAAAGAGTGTCAACAAAGAATGTTGAAGTGTGAGACAGACCAATTGAGTGATAACTCATAGCTCAAGGATTTGCTCTCACAACACAAAGTGTTGTTGAGCTCCACACTTGGCATGATGACTCATAAAGGTTCTTTGTGCCCCCAACCCAAAGTTGTATTTGGTGCATATGATACCATCCATAGCCTAGGGCCAGTTTCCACATTGACAAAACTAATAATAAATTTTTCCAAAAAAAATTAGTTCTTTTTTTTTAAATTTGAATTTTTTTTTTTTTTTCCCATGATCTACCACATGATATTGTCATATGAGTAATGAAATTATTTAGAGTGTAGTTATATCCTAATTATGATGATGTTTTCAACATGTCAACCTCATATTTTCACAAAAATTCATTTCATTATTTTAAGGATTATTTAATGACTAAAACAACCTTAGTGTAAAGTATTGTGTTACATATTGTGTCATTCAGTTTTGTTAATTATATGTGACATTGGGGAGGTTATATGCACATCCATATGTATTAATCCAAAAGCCAAGTCAAACCTAATGGTGATTAAGAACCTCTTCCTTGTCCAATTTGCCAAGCCCATATGGCACAATCTCTTTTGCCATCTTGCAATTGGGTATACTAACCATACACAAATGGCCCCTTGGCCCTAATTCGTTACACGTGATGCATGTATGTATGTAGAGCTCATGTATTTGACATAAATGTACAATGCCTTGGGGATTTAGGACATATATTGTCATTGCATTTAGTGCATTAATGAAGTTCGTCTATGCATTTTGTACCAAATGAGATGATGAAATATTACATGGGCAATGGTTGAACACTAGGTATTCAATGTGTCAATGCATTGGCCATCCATGCAAACTATTTTTTAGGATCTTCCCTACCCTTTGATTGTGTAGACACTACATACTTCCATGGTCTCATATGGGTGACTAGGTCCAATTCCATTGCATGTTAGGCCCACAATGCCAACATACGTGATGTCCAAGGCTTGCTTGGCCCCATATGTGGGGCAATGTATAGGGCCTAGCAAGCAAACCATCATCCAAACCATCCATGGCTTCATAGGCAAAGAATGGGGGTCCCTACAACATGATTCTCCAAGCCCAATTGGCATAAGGGGGAATCTTGTTATTCAAAAAGTTCTCTTGATTTTTGTCATTAGGGAACTTGTTATTTATGCCAATGAGCAAGCCCATGGTGGTTGATTCTTATAATAGGCTCGGGGTTCACAAGGTTGACCCCGGGTGAAAACACACTAAGGTGCAACCAAAATGATAGAACTCAAAAGTCCATTTGAAAGTCAATACATTGTGTAAGTAAGATACCTTAACATGGGTTGTATGACAAATTGGTGTCATTAGATTTTTTGTCATAAGGATTTGAATAGTTTTATCTTATTAGTTTATAATAATCTAAACTTTGAAAGATGAATATTTAAATTAATAAAATTCAATCAATAAATGATTTTTTAAAAATTTTAAAACTTGTAATTCAATGTACATCTCAATATTTGGTCATTAACATCTTTTTAAATCGTCTTCTTTAATATGAAGGTCATCACACTATATTATTGTTGAGTTCTTTATTCATTATAGGGCATTATATCAAAGTGTATTGAACCATACTCATGGAATCTAAACTCATTATTGGCTGTGACACATTTTTGGCATGACCTCAAAAGTACATAATGAATTGAATATTTATTTTTTTCCCTAGAATTTTTTTAATTATATTTTGTGAATTGATTGTTGACATGAGTCTTTTTTTTAAAAAGCATTTGCACATATAAATTGAAATTAATCACTATTGAAAATTTGAAAACTTACTAAATATATATTTTGTGATATTCAAAGTGCTCCACCTTAAAGTGCTTTCACCCTTGGTGGGGCTTGTGCGGCAAATTTGCCACCAAGGGCCCATTCTCTAATACTTTGCAAACATGGGGACCTCTTGGACCAATTCTCCCAAGTGTAACAAGGAATTGAAAATGCATTGAAATTTTTGGAAGGCACCTTACTTTCATGATTATCCCTTTTATAAAAGTGGGGATCTTACGCCTACAATTTGGAAGCCATAGGGACCTTAGGCCTATAAGATCTCAGCTATAAAACTATTTTGGTGTGGGAGATCACACCTAGTACTCCTAAATAGTTGGTGTGAGATCCCTCTTACCCATATTGCCTTGTGATCTTCATAATGTTTAGCCTTATAGTAAGGTTTGCCTCATGGTTTACCTTGGGTAAGGCCCACATGTGAGGGACATTCTCACAATATTGTGTCACAATTTTGTCCTAGGCTCCTTGTTTCGGGAATGCCCCCATCCTAAGGCTTTAGGTTATGTGTAATATTATTACACAAACCTATTAAACTCAACGGCATTTGATAGATACTAGATGTCGATCAATTTTCATTCATTTGGGGGCACTTTCAACAATATTTACAACTCCCATTCCCAAAGAGAAAATGTTGTGCTTTCCAACTCATACTATTGTACGTTTTGAAATTAGATTAAAACCTAAGAACTTCATTGCTTTTTTCCTTCAACTTTTATGTCTTTTTTTCTTTTTTTTTGGGTCTTTTTTCCCCTTCCAAACTACAAAAAATATTGAAATGCAATTTGCAATTTCAATGAAGATAAAATGTCATCATTAAGTATGAGGCGCGTATTGGCATTGGTTGGAATTGAGCTTCAAAAAGCATAAGTATGGTACTAGCAAAGTGTGTACTGAAAACCCTTGCATTTTTAGTATGAAAATTCTTAGTATTACTCCTTAAGATTGGGACGGATCTTACACCTATGAGTAGGTCATCATATCATCCCACTAATGGAGTAGGTGTAAGATCTTTTCTCAAGGGGTTCTTCACACATATAAGGTGCCCTCCAAATAAACTAGGAAATTTATAGGGGATTATATAAACCATTTTGGTATGCATCAAAGTTCCTTAATTGTTTCCTTCTTTGCTTTCTCTCTCTCTCTCCCCCCGCCCCCTCTTTTTTTTTTTTGGTGCAGTGGCCATTTTGATTGACCCATGAAAAAGATTAGTTTCCAAATTTGGTCATTCCCAATATTTAATATTTTTTCAACTCTAATTTTTTTTTAAAATAAAAAATGTAGCCAACCATAGTTGGGTGAAAAGAATGGAGACCTAAGGGGGAAAATAATGGTTATAGTGTTAGTAATAACACTTTAAGGAACTGATTAAAAATCTGTCTAATCTCCTCCCCTTCCCCCTAGAGTCTCTACCCTCCCCACCAATCCCAATTTAATCCTAACCACCCCATCCACCCAAAAAACCAAAAAAACAAAAAAAAACAAACAGATTCAGGTCCTAAATTTAGGGGCCGACTTATTATCACGTGACAACGTACCGACCCGTAAACTAAAAGCACCTCATTTCCACACCTCATTCAGTAGCACGCATGATTTACACACGTCATTTCGCACCTCACTTTCACACCTCATCTATTACCATTCCTCATTTCCACACCTCATATTCATCCCCCCATGGCCAGATTTTTCTCAAGTCGGTGAGTAAATCAAGTGGCGTAGGTGATGATTGAGTCTGACTGACGAGGTACCCAAATTCTCGGCACCTGAATATGGCACCTCGACTCGACCAGCTTCTAAATAATATAAGCTCCCTCCCAAGTGTGTGTGTGCCCGTTAGTCGCTTCTCCGTACGTGTACGACAGATACCCGGGCCGTAGGACACACACCGCCCGGTCCTTCAGACCGACCGCGGAACCGCGCTGCCGCCATCGCCAGAGATTGCAGAGCTCTGCTACTGCAGCAACAGCAACTGTTGCGGCTGCTGTTTCCCTGTGTTCCTCTTTCTCTCTCTCTCTCGTGCGCTCGCTCGCTCGCTCGCTTCCTTCTTCCGCTCTTCCCACATTGCATTGGAATCTTTGCCAGTTCCGCTATAGAATGAAAAGAGAAAAACAAAAAAAAAAATGTCCGTCTTGAATGATTCCTTTTGTACTTCCTGAATCTCTCCTGCTGCAACTCTGCCTTGTGTGCAAGCTGTTTTCGACAATGCTGAGCTGAATCTCTCTTCTATCTTCTTGCTCTCGTCTTCTCGCTTTTTTTCTGTTTTGCTCCCAACTCACAGGACTTTCATCTCTGTGGATCCCTCGGCATCGTGGTAACGTCGGTAAAGATGTTAGTATCGCTTCTTCCCGAACTTCACCTCGTAAGTGTCTTGTGTTTATTTGTTGTAGCCTTCTTTATGGTAACAAGTTGCTGCAGTTTTTCTAGCTTTTTTCTCTATGTTTTCTGGTGTTTGTTGATCATGAGCGTGTCCGTTTGTTGCGACATTGTGCAGCTGTTGTTCGCCGACTTGATCTGTAGTTTTCCTCTGTTTTCTTTCTTTGTTTTTTTGGCGTGCGGCATTGTTGTTGCAGGGGAGTTTCGTACTGAAACAGGATGCGGAGTAGAACGGACGAGCTGATGAGCTTTTACTGCAGAGGTTGTTCACAGGCGATGGCTGTTGAGCTTGTCTCCATATCCTCGGGTGGACATATTTAGAGCTTGCCTCGGAAGGACAGAAGTTCTAGAGCCGGGAATTAGAGCCTTGGAGAACGTTCTTCGACGCAGAAACCGGGGGCATTGCGGTAGGAGGAGACCGGAAAGGGAAGAACTGCAAGTAGGAAGAGAGAAGGACGTGAACTTGCAGTAGGCGTAGAGGAGAAAGGGGGCGGGGAGGACAAGGGATGAGCGAGTGGACAATAGGAGCGAGGTCGAGAAAGCCTCAAATATGGGGCTCGAGAGTGCACGAGCGTTGCAAATGGCATTGCAGTCGAGAAACAGCTGTGGTGGAGGAGGAGCAGCAGCAGCAGCAGCATGGCCGATCAAGACCGAACTCGAATGTCTGCTGGCAGCGCGCCAGAAGCTCCACAAGGCGGTGGAGAAGACACAGGAGTTAGGCACGCAGATAAACGGCTGGGAGAATCGACTCCGCATGCTGAAACAGCGTCACGCTCCTCTGGAGCGGGCGTTGGCTCCTTTACAGCTGCAAGCAGATGCAACGGGAGGAATGTCCAGCAGGATCGAGCGGGCAATGACGGCCGCCACTTCATTGCTCAAGATGTTCAACGGGATGCACGGCTTGGAGAGGATTCTGAGCAAGGAGCCACAGGAGGATTTCGACGGCTACTTAGCAGCCGTGATGCAGCTGGAAGAAGCCAGAGACTATCTGAAGCACAAGTACACCGCCGGTGTGAGATGCTTGGAAGAGGCGGTGAAGCATCTGGAGCTGGATGCAAGCTCCAACACAGACTCTCACCACTTGCACCATCTCCAACAATCTCTTGTCAGCTTGCAGGCAGGTGCGCACTTCCTAGCCTCTCCTTCGATCCCTGATTGTTTTCCTTTCATTTTCTCGTGGAGATAGAAGAGTTGCAAGCATGATTGCCTTCTCTCTCGGCAATGGTATATTGAGTTTCTGAGAGAGGGCGAGAGAGAATGTGTGTGCCAAGCTGCTGGAACAGGTGGGACAACATGTTCAGAGCTGGATGGTGGATTGTTGGACATGGCATTAAGGCAGTTGGAGGGAGAATTCAAGCGTCTTGTGGGAGAGCATGGTGTGGTAATGTGGCTACCTGCAATCATGCCATCAGAAGAGACAACCACCACAACAGATGATTCTTCCTCCACCACTACCACTGACAAGGATTTGCAGCCATCTTTTGCACCTGACGTGATGCAAAAGCTTCATGCTATTCTGGAAAGAGTGGCAGCAGACAGCAACAATCACCGGCATCGAGCTTGCTTGCAAATGTATCAAGAGACTCGAAGCAGTCTCGTCAGGTTGAGCTTGCAGGTGTGCTTTTTCCCCATTTGCTCATCATGGCAAGCAAATTATAGGGTTACCCAAATGATGGACTGGTTTTGTTGCTTGTAATGACTCATGCAGAAGAGCACAATGCCCATTTCTGATGCAGAAGAGTGCAATTCTCACTTCTGATGCAGAAGACTGCAATGCTCACGTCTGATGGCAAAGAGCACAATTCTCTTTTCTGATACATAACAGTGCAATGCCTCCTACATCTGATGCTGAAAAGTGCTTGCACTTCTGATGAATAAGATTGCAATGCCTCCTACTTCTGATGAGAAGAGTGCAATGCCTCACACTTCTGATGCTGTTTGTGGAAAGCTTGTACAATTGCAGGCCCTGCAGGTGCAATATCTGAAGAACTCAACACCTGAACTAGTTGATAGAGTTGAGTCAGAAGAGCTGCAGAATATGATAGGGTTGTGGATGCAGCATCTTGAGGTAGCTGTGAAGGTGTTGTATGCTGGAGAAAGGCGACTGGCATGTCAAGTGTTCAAGGATCTGGGTCAACCTGTGTGGGCAGAGTGCGTGGGCAAGGTGGCCCATGCTGGAATGATAGCTTTCTTGCAGTTTGGGGAGGCTGTTGCATGTAGTGAACGTGCCCCAGAAAAATTGTGTGGGTTGCTTGACATGTTTGATGCCATGGAGAAATGCGCAAAAAGTATACTGCGCGTGTTTGACGGAGAGATGAATGGTATTCGCTCCCGGTATCGAGAACTTCAGAAGCAGGTGTGAATTTACTGTATTTTAGCATAATTGGTCAGCAAGTTCAACATCAGGCTTCTTGATTCAGACTGGAAAACTTGCTGTCAGATGGGAAAGGAAAACATGTCACACTGTGCAGAGGATAAATCATCATCTGCATGAAAAGCCTGTTTGTAGTTAGCTGTTTCAGGCAGATTATTGTACAATTAATTTTCAGTAGCTGATGAGGTCAGTGGGTAGTCATGGCAGTTGCTCACTGCTGTTTGTGTTGAATGTGAAGGTCTGACACTTTGTAAGCAACTCTCAGAAGGTTATGACCGCATATATTGTCATGTTGGCTTCAAAGCAATGTTGTGGAAATTTCTCTGCAATCTCATAGATGGACTCTTAGCTGTTGACAAGATGACTGCAAATTAGGATTTCATGGAACATTCACTAATCTTATTGATTCTAATTGCAGGTTGTTTATGGAGCTTCGAAAACATTTCAGGAAATAGCCAGGTGGATTGAAGTGCAAAACTACCCTCTTGCTTTTGATGGTGGGGTTACACAACTCTCCAGCTATGTGGTGAATTACTTAAAGTATCTGGTACAGGAATACTCAAGCACAATCAACAAGGTTTTGAGAATTGAACACAGCTGGCGGAGTGAGGACCAGCCCCAGGAGATGGATCTATCTATGTGGATTCTGCAGTTCATGCAAGCACTTGAGCAGCAGGTGGAGTCCCGGTCTAAGGAGCATTCCAACACTGCCTTGCGACACATCTTCATGATGAATAATCTTTACTACATTTGCAACCGAGCCAAAATGAGTGAGCTTGGACCACTCTTAGGCGAGTCCTGGCTTTCCAACCTTAGCCAGAAGGTAAAGCATTATGGTCCTGGGAGAAAGTGACTGTCTTCTTGTGTTCAGTACGGACTTAAGATTACAACAGAGAGAGAGGGAGGGAGAGAGGGAGAGATGTGTGTCTGAAGGGCAGACCCTCTTTGATTTCCATCTGGGTATGATAGAAGTCAGGAAGGGGTTAAATGACAGAGACACAGATGATGCATATCTGAAGTGGTTTATGACTCTCAGACCACCACCATACTTGGACATGGAACTGCATTGGCATAGAGGGTCTCTTACTCTAGTGAAGAAGATCTTGTTGATTGTGATATCCTGTGTCTGGTCTGACAAAATGTATCTTTAGGTTGATCTCGGCTTCTCATACATCAGCCTGTGTTGACCATTTTGTGTACTTCCAGGTGGAGAAACATGCCCTCAGGTTTCAGAAGGAAGCCTGGAAACCCGTGCTGGTTCATCTTGGCCGAGACAGACTATCATTGTCTTCAGGTGGAAGATCAGCAGCACGTGAGTTGGTACGGCAACGCCTCAGATCATTTGCAGCCTCATTTGAGGAGGCCTGCCTGACTCAGTCAAAGTGGATCATAGCAGAGGAAGACTTAAGAGTTGGGGTACAGGTATCTGTTGTGCAGGCTGTGGTTCCTGCATATAGAACCTACCTTCAGAACTTTGGATCCTTTTTAGATAGCCAGTCTTCCTTCCCCAATAAATATGTGAAGTACTCCCCAGAAATGGTGGAGAAGATGCTAGGTGAACTGTTTATGGCAGGAAGGTCGAACAATGGGAGCAACAGACACACCCCTATCAAAGACCATCAAGTTTGATTTCCACTCCCATCATTCAACATTTTCTCTCTTTTATTTTTGTCCCTTCCATATCCTGCATGCAAAGTAACAATGTAAAAGACAGTGTAGATGGGGGCATTGACATTTCAACTGTCAAAAATGCTCAACTGACTGAACGTGTTTTCTGACATGTAGCTTACTTTGACTTAGGTTGTAGCTCTTAAGATTCATTTTGTGAAACTCAACAAGATCTTGCCAAATGCATCAAAGATCTGCACTGTTCAACTGAGAATTGCAGTCAATGAGGTGGCTTCCCAAATCTTCTGTGATTGACCCAATAGTGTGCTGTAAGGACCAGCAATAGACCTAGATTAGCACTTCGATTTTATATGTTTGTTTCCTAGATTAGCACTTTGATTTTATATGTTTGTTTCCTCGATTGGCGCTTTGGTTATTTTGTTAAGTACTGTTAATCAAGCTTGGTGGTTACGGATTGTGCACATTCTACAACTATGAATGCATTCATGATTAAACTCAAAGTTCAACAATGGCAATCTCAAAAGGTAATAAGGAGTTCAATGGTTTGAGGCATTGTTTCTTTTTGGCGAATTTTTTTGCAACTCATACAAAGGATTTTTGTGAAATTTTTTTGCTAAAGTCAATAGATTGCAAGGAATTTATTTTTTAATTTCCATATTTAGGCGATAAGTTCCACATTTTGCCAAAATATCACAAGATTCTTAAATTTTTCTACTTTCCTCTCTAACTTGTAGCCAAATTTGGCTAATTTCTTGTGGATGATCACCAAAAAAATTCTATTTTCCTTCCTAACCTACACCATGAAATTGATTAAAAATAAAATTTTAAATATATTTTTTATATAAAAGCCTTGGTTCAAGAATAGAATACTCAAGAACTTTTCTTCTATATCAAGGCAATCAATAACTCAAGTGGAAAAGACCCACTATCACCAAAAGAGAGGAGAGAGAGTTAGAGAGAGAGCTATGCAGAAACACAGAAACAACCAGACATGGTGAGCTTACAGACCCAAATCGGATCTGAGCTCTCTGCTCTTCTAACCTGCACCACACTCCACTCTAACAATCTACAGAACTCATCAACACACAACGCCTAATTCTTCAACAAAAAAAATGATTTGCTCAAAATAAAAATCAACACGTCGGATCACAAGGAGCAGATCCATGTGCCTTAAATCAGATTAACAAACCGAGGACTGTTTCATGTCCGATCTACAATGCACATCCTCTTAGTTGCAATAGGAACTTCCGGTGATGCCTTTGAGGTCAGATCCCTCCGTGTTCGCTCGGTCCCTCGAGCCACTAAACCACATCCCTCCACATTTTGAAACCCAACACCCAGAAACCTAGCAGCCACCCTCTGAGATTGCGGACGCGGACCAACAGTAAACCAAGCTCGCAACAAATCTTCTCACAATGACAGCCCCATCATGTCCACACAACAAATCTGCAGGCACAGACCCCTCCTACCTCTCATTCTCCACAAAATGACGCTCTGCTGACCACAATTCAAATGCAAACAAATCCCCACAGAGACACATTCCGCTAACAGATCCTCTCCCTCTCTTCTACCTGCCACACATCTAAGGCTCGGACCCCTTAGAGTTCTCATCATTCCTCGGCGCCACCTTCCATGCTAATTGCATCAAGAGATTACACAGCCGCTCAGCATGATACTAGCGCAACGGAAAAAAAATCAGCAACAAGCTAAACAGCTGCATGAAGAACAACCCGAGAGAAAATCCCACCCTCGCCACACAGAACACCGCCCCTTCATCTGCTAGTCCTCCAAAATCCAAATCACCCTCCTACCTCCAGAATTCCAACCGTTACCTGCTTGGCTTCCCGCTCAAGCTTTCCCATGCACCGTTACAAGTTCAAGTCCCCAAATCCATAAAATGGCCGCCTTCATTAAGTCCATTTTTCCGACGGGTTTAATTTCTCAAACCCTGAAACCAAAAAGATCAGATTTCCAAACTCAGTAGCCATAATCAGATTTCCGTTCGGCCACCCCATAACCGGTCACATGTGTCACCCCTCCGTTCCTCAAAAAGTTAAATCCCTCAGCTCTTTTGACCTTGTGGAGTGTGATAAACTTGAAGATCCCTCCGTGGTCTTTCCCACTGATTCCCATCAGCGTCCTAAACAATGCATACCCAAAGCCCCCTTCTTCGAAGTCAAGATTTCCAATCCCGTCAGTATGTGCAACAAACAGGTATGGACCTTCCCAGCTGGCAGTCAACGCCTTCTTCTTCCTGGGTTTCTTCATCTTAACCATCGTTTCACCAGCAACCAGACCTTCAAAAGCATGTTTCCCTTTTCTGGTAGCATAGGCCCTTTTCTATTTCTGTTGTGCATGTCCTACATTAAGCACAACATTCTCATGAATGTTGGCAATCAACTTCACCTTCTGCATGAATTGTTCTGCAATAGCCTCCACATTAGCAACGTCATCAACTTTGGCAGTCAATGAGTGTAAATAGTTGTCAGCCCTTAGGCGTGGTGTATGCCCAGTCAAAATCATGAAAGGAGAGAACTTTGTGTTGGACTGAATTCCGCATCTATATCCAAACATAACCTTTGCCAGTTGCTCATCCCAGCAATTGGCATTGTCGCATACTGCAGACAGTACCGTTATGCCATGTTTGATCGTCTTGATCAGACGTTCAGCCATACCATTGCACTGCGGCCATTGAGGCGCAATGTGTTGATGATGAATCCCGTAGTCTTCGCACATGGCGTCAAACTCTGCTGCCCACTCTCCTCCATTGTCGGTCAACACAAATTTGGGTACCCCGTACCTGTAGATCACATCATCCTCCAGAAACCTGGCTGTTGTCTTGGCTCCATGATCAGCTACAACTTTTGCCTCACACCATTTCGAATAGTGGTCAATAGCTACTAGGATGTATCTGTTGCCTGACTTGGTTTCAGGCAGTGGCCCTGCAGTATCCATAGCCACTCTATAAAACAGGTCACAAACAGGTACGCTCTTCAACTCTTCATCTTCAGAGTGTATACTCCCCATCCTCTTCACCATTTGACACTGTTGGCACACCTTCACTACAGCTTTGACATCCTTAGTTCGGTTATGCCAAAAATACCTTCTACACACTTCAGTTAGAGTCCGTTCTTCTCCAAAGTGCCCTAGGTCCTTATGCATCTGGACTACTAGTCCCATGCGATCCGCTGGTCTTGGCACCAACAGCCCTTTGAAGTACAGTGACTGCCCCTACCAATGATAATTGAGTATCCTCTTCCTTGCCCTTTTTGATTCCAGAGGATCAACAATAGCAGGCAGCGCTCCTCCTTGCAACAATTCCATGCAGCTGACATCTTCCCATATGTCACTGCTCCTCGAGTCTGCTCCACACTCCTCCTCCTCATCAAGATCTGCGGATTGAAAATCATATTCACCCGCTCCTAATAGCCGCTGAGCTGCCAAGACCAACTCTAGTTGCTGTTGCTTGTCATAGTAATGAGGTCTTTTCCTTTGTAGAACCATCCTAGCAATATGCTCTGCGCAGTCTCATCCCCCTTTTTGTCTTCAGCCTCACACGAAACGAGCTCCTGGGGTTGATCGTCCTTAGATATAACGTCAATCACATACAGATGGTGGTCACTGAGGCGCATAGAGTGGTTGATCCCAAAACAACAGATATGATGTTGTACTGACGCCCTGTCCTTTCTTCTGATTCCAAGCCATTCCATCTCTGTGCCAGTCTAAACAAAGAGGAGCTTCCCTTCTTCCAGGTGTGTGTCAGTCTGCGCATTCCCAATGTCTTGGATTTCCTCACAAAAATCATCATCCTCCATGGCTGATCCAACTGGATTTCTACTCAAGGCATCAACGTTAGTGTGTTTGAGGCCTGGTCGGTGCATAATCTTAAAGCTAAAGTCCTGCAACATGTCAATCCATCTACTTCGCCTGCCATGTGCGTCAGACACAGTTGCCAACCACTCGAGTGGTTTGTGATCAGTGCGCAAAACAAAGTGATTCCTATACAAGTATTGCCTAAAGTGCATGATGCCCCATATGAGTGCATAGCACTCTCCCTCCATGGGATGGAATTTCTTCTGTGCCTTTGTCAGACTCTTGTTGGCATAGGCTACCACCTTCTCCAATTTCCTTTCTCTCTGGGACAAAATGGCTCCGACCCCCTTGGGTGACCAATCAACATCCAGACAGAACAATCTCTTGAAATCAGGTCGTATGAGGATGGGCGCCTCAACCAGCGCTATCTTTAATGCTTAGAATGCCTACTAACAGCCCATATCCCACACAAAATCAACATCCTTTCTGGTCAGCTCAAATAGTGGAGCTGCCAGTCGCGCATAACTTTTGATATACTTCCGGTAATACCCTGTCAAACCTAAGAACGATCTAACGTTAGTGAGCGTCCTTGGTTGGGGAAAATGTAGAACTGCCTCAATCTTACCAAGATCTGGTCTGGTGCCACTCTCACTAACAACATGGCCTAAGAATGTAATATTTTTTGCAGCAAAGCAACACTTGTTCGGGTTTAGTTTGAGATCCACTTCCCTGAGTTTGCACAAAACCATATCCAGATGCTGAAAATGCTCTCCCCAACTTCCGCTGTGGACGTTGAGGTCATCCACGAACACCTTCAGGAATTTGTTGCCCAAATCTTTAAAGACCTCTGACATAGTTCTGGTGAACGTGCTTGTCGCATTCTTCAGACCAAATGGCATGACCGTCCAATTATACAATCCGGTCTTGGTGATCAAAGTAGTCTTCTTCACATCTTCTAGAGCCATTCGAATCTGCCAGAAGCCAGACTGCAAATCTAAAGCAGTAAACCATGCTGAGCTCCCCAGCTGATCAATCACATCTTCCACGAGTGGCATTGGAAATGAGTCACGTCGTGTTTGTGCGTTGAGTGGTCGGTAATCCCCACAAAAATGCCTACTCCCATCCTTCTTTACTGGTAAAGTAACTCGACAGGCATATTCGGAACTGCTGGGCCTCATATTGCCCAATTCTACCAAAACGTCGATTTGCCTCTTCACTTCGGCCTCTTCCTAATAGGACAGTCTACCAGGAGATGCTCTGCAAGGCAAAAACCCTTGCGTATCCACAAAATGTTCCCCAACGGTACAGTAACCCAACTCACCCTTGTTCTAAGCAAAAACATCTTGGTATCATTCCAGAATCTTCCAGAGTTGTTGCTATCTTCCCTCATCCAAACTGCTATCTATCCTAATTCGTTGATAGATCTCCCTCCATCTAGTGCCCATTTTGTCATGGTTGGATGACCTCAATAGCTCAATGGTACTGCAACTAGAATCGCCATCCTTCATCTGGACAGCTTGCAGCAGCGTCGGAATTGATGAAGTGTCCCTTAGGCCGGGTTGCTGTAGCATAAGTGTCACAGCAGCATCAGGTGTGCTTTCACACATGGCTCGTCTGCTTTGCTCTGCATCAGCCACCCACCTCATCCAATCTGCGTAATCATCTGCATCCGTGACTTCTTCATTCATGAAGCCATCAGCCTGCTCCTGTAATATCA
>Ga0116231_10005027_pt1 | contig 26376 bp, 21 predicted proteins | sample S1TSphgellanicum_2_FD_89695 | JGI IMG/M metagenome (GOLD analysis project Ga0116231, IMG submission 89695) | Host-associated microbial communities from peat moss isolated from Minnesota, USA - S1T2_Fd - Sphagnum magellanicum MG | ecosystem: Host-associated > Plants > Peat moss > Unclassified... | reverse complement strand
CTCCTGGATCAGGTCCAGGAACTGCAGGCCGCGGTTGGTGTATTTCTTGGCGATGGAGATGACGAGGCGCAGGTTGGCCTCCACCATCTCCTTCTTGGCCTGGCGGGCTTCGCGTTCGCCCTTTTGCACGGTCTGGACGATACGGCGGTAGTCGTCGATCGGCACGCCGGTTTCGGTGGCCAAAAGCGCGATTTCCTGGCGGATGTCGCCGATCTGGCCGGCCTCGTTGTCGGAGAACTTGGTCCAGCGCACGCCCATGTCCTTCACCTTGGTCGACCACTGAGGGTCGAGCTCGGAGCCGAAATAGGCCTTGAGGAACTCCAGGCGCGAAATGCCGTAGCTGTCGGCCAGACGCAGCAGGCGCCCTTCCAGCCCGATCAGCTTCTTATTGATGGCGTAAAGCTGCTCGACCAGGGCCTCGATACGGTTGTTGTTCAGCTTCAGCGTCTTGAGGTGCAAGATGATGGTCTGACCCAGCGCCTCGTAGGCTTGGCGGTCTTCGAGCGGCAGGTCCTCGCCCTTCAACCGATGGCTGACTAGGCGATCTTGCAGCCGACGGAAGGCTTCGAACTCCTCGGCGATGGCGTCGAGCGTCGCCATGACGCCTTCGCGCAGCTCGCCTTCCATGGCGGAGATGGAGGGGCCGGCGCCGTCGTCGAAATCGTCTTCGTTCTCGCCGTCGCCCTCAGCCTCGGGGGGCGGGGGCGGCGGAGCGTCGCCAACCGGTTCAGCGACGAGGACTTCGCCCTCGCCTTCGGCGCCCTCGGCCGCTTCGACTTCGCCTGTTGCGGGCTGTCCGTCGGGGCCGGGGTTCTGGCCGCCGTAGGTTTGCTCGAGGTCGATGATTTCGCGCAGCAGCACGCGGCCCGACCGGAGCTCGTCGCGCCAAGCCATGATGGCTTCGAACGTCAGCGCGCTTTCGCACAGGCCGCGGATCATGGTGTCGCGGCCAGCCTCGATGCGCTTGGCGATGGCGATCTCGCCCTCGCGCGACAGGAGTTCGACCGAGCCCATTTCACGCAGGTACATCCGCACCGGATCGTCGGTGCGGTCGTAGGTCGGCTTCTCTTCGGCGACGACGACGGCGCTCTCTTCGCGCACGGCCACTTCGCCGCCTTCGCCTTCGACTTCCGCCTCGTCGTTCTCGACGACGTTGACGCCCATCTCCGACAGCATGGCGAGGGTGTCTTCGATCTGCTCGGAGGTCACTTCTTCGGACGGCAGAACCTTATTCAGCTCGTCCATGGTGACATAGCCGCGGGCCTTGGCCTGCTTGATGAACTTCTTGACGCCGGCGTCCGTCAGGTCGAGCAGCGGCCCGTCGTGGGTAACGTCCGGCGCATCCGCCGCGCCCGTGGTCATCGTCATTCCCGCCTCCGATCCAGCCAGCGCATCGATCTAACGCGCGCCCGCCGGAAAAATCCAATGTCAGTGATACGTCGCCAGCCCGAGATTCTGGTCGGACGACGTTTCGCTTAACCAAACTGTTCCAGACCCGACGTCGCGACGAAGCGCATCGCGCTCCGCCTTCAGCTCCATCACATCGCGAAACAAACTCATGTCGTGGTCGAGGTCCGCCTTGGCGTCGTTCAACGCGCGCTCCAACGCCGCGATCCGGATCAGGTGAACTAAGGCCTGAGACCAGAAGCGGCGCGCGCGCTCCGGTGGAAGATCCGACCTTAGAAACGGGGCGCCAGACTGATCCGCCGCCCTCGAAATCTCCTTCAAGGTCGCGTCGTAACCGAGTGAAGCGAGATGGCGTCGCAAGGTAGCTGAGTCAAGGGATGACGACATCAACCTGAAACGGATGATTTCTTTCGCAATTTCTGCGAGGCCTTCGTCGCCCAGTCCCTGAACCTCCAAGGTTTCAAGCTGATCGTCGATCCACTCCGGGTATTCCAGCAAAGCCAAGGCGACCGCCGCGGCGACCGGTCGCAGCGAAAGCGACAATCGGCGCGCGGCGGCCTTGCCTTCCGGCGTCGCGCCGCCCGGCGGCGGTCCCTTCCCCTTGCGCGGCCGATTGCGCAGCGCCCGGGCCGCATCGCTGGCGGTGTAGGCTGGGGATTGCAGCGGCCATAGCGCCTCATAGCGCCGCAAAAGCTCGTCGCGATACGACTGCGACAAATCGGCGTCGGCGATCAAACCGGCGAGCTTGCGGAAAGCGACCTTCAGGGCGGTGCGCCGCTCGGGCGTATCCAGCGGCTCGGCCGCCGCGCGCTCGCGCTCAAACAGCACATCGACGAAAGGCCGGGTCTGGGCGAGCTGAGCCTTGAGCGCCGCAGGCCCCTGTTCGCGCAGCACGTCGTCGGGGTCCTTAGCCCCGCTGATCAGCGCGAAGCGACAGGTGCGGCCGGGCTTGAGCAGAGGGAGCGCCCGATCGATCGCCCGCGCCGCGGCCCGCTGGCCCGCGCCATCGGCATCGAAGCAGAGCGTGGGCTCGGGGTGCAGTCGCCACAAGGCGCCCATCTGCTCCTCGGTGAGCGCAGTGCCGAGCGGCGCCACAGCCGCAACGCCGGCCCGCTGACAGGCGATCACATCCATATAGCCCTCGACCACCACCAGCGGCGCATCGGCCTCGGTCGAGGTGTGCAGCAGCTTCTTGGCCTCGTGCAGGCCATAAAGGGTCGAGCCCTTGTGAAAGAGCGGCGTCTCCGGACCGTTCAGATATTTGGCCTTGGCCTCGGCGTTCAGCGCCCGGCCGCCAAACGAGACGATCCGCCCGCGCCCGTCTGTAATTGGAAACATGATGCGGTCGCGAAACCGATCGTAGGGCTGGCCGCCGTCTTCGGGCGAAATCAACAGGCCGGCCTCGACCAGCGCCGGCGCTCGAGCGCCCTTGGCGATCAGATAGTCTTTCAGCCCCGTACGCCCGGCGGGCGCATAGCCGACGCCAAAGCGCGCGCGCTCGTCCTCCGGCAAGCCGCGCCGGTCGAGATAGGCGCGCGCGTCGGCGCCATCGGGTCGACGGAGTTGAGCTTCGAACCATCGCGCCGCCAGATCAAGCCAGTCGGTCAGGGTCTGGCGCTTGGCTTCGGCCTCGGCGTCGCGGGCGTCGGGGGCGGGTAACGCCAGACCGGCTTCCGCCGCCAGCCGCTCCACGGCCTCAGGAAACGACAGCCGCTCGGTCTCTTGAAGAAAAGAGATCAGGTCGCCGTGCTTATTGGACGAGAAATCGTGGAAGAAGCCCTTCTCGTCGTTGACGTAGAAGGACGGCGTTTTCTCCTTGGAGAAGGGCGACAGGCCGACATATTCGCGACCCTGGCGGCGCAGCTTCACCGTCCGCCCGATCACGTCGGACAGGCGCAGACGGGATTTCAGCTCCTCAAGGAATCGCTCGTCGAACTTCATTGTAAGGTTAAGGGTACCTTAATTCCGGCGTCCGGGATGTAAGCCGAAACGCCGCGAGGAGCCCTAATCCCCCGATCGGCGCAAAGGCGCCAAACAGCCACGGCGCGGCATGGATCGCCGCGCTGGCGTCGAACCCTTTGGCAAGGCCTAAGAGGTTGGCCAGAACGCCCGCGACCGCCGCGCCGACGATATTGCCGATCGCCTGCACGGTCGGCAGAGCCGAGGCCCCGACGGTCGCCTCATCCTCGGGCACGCTGGCGAGGATGCGGCGCGACGCCAGCGACCACATCAGGCCAAAGCCGCCGCCCATCAAAAGCCCCGCCGCCGCCACGGCCGCCACGCTTCGGTGCGGCAGCGTCAAGGCCAGGGCCGCCATGCCCAGCGTGACCGCCGCCGCCCCGGCGCGGATCGCCAAGTCTTCGCGGCGGCCCTGCAGGTTGGAGACCGCCAGCGCCATGACCGTCCAACCGATCGATTCCGTCGCGATGACGTAACCTGCCGCCAGCGGGCTCAAGCCATCGATGGCTTGCAGCATGGCCGGCCCGAACACGCCAAACACGATGCTGGCCGCGAAAAGACAGAAGATCATGGCGTAGCCGGATCCAGTCACGGTCCGCAGATCGCAGGCCGCCCGGGGCAGAAGCTGGACCCGCGCGCGCGCATCCATCCGCAGCATCAGCCCCAAGAGCGCGAGCCCCACCACAACCAGCACCGCCGATACCAAGGGCTGCGCCAAGACGCCCGCCACGGCGATCAGAAGCGTGGACGCGGCAAGTGCTGCGAGCTGGGCGGTCGCGAGCCCGCCGGACTCCTGACGCGGCCCATCCCGCTTCAGCCCCAGCGGCGCTGCGACCCCGAACACCGCGGCCTGGGCGGCGAAGGCCCAGAAAGCCAGGCGCCAATGGCTGGCGAAGAGGCCGCCCACGAGCGGACCTAGGACCGTCGCCACGCCCCAGACGCCGGCGATGGCGGCGAACACCTTGGCCCAGAGCGCTTGGGGAAAGCTGACCTGGACGGCGACGAAGCACAGGCCGACGATCCAGCCGGCCCCGAGGCCCTGAACCGATCGCCCGATCAGAAAGGCGAAGATATTGGGCGCCAGCGCGCTCAGCGCGCAGCCCACCACATAGACGGCGGCCGCACACGCCATCCCGGCCCGCAGGCCCACGCGCTCTGAAAGCCGCCCCGCGCTTGCTGTCGCCACCACAGCGCCGAGCATAAAGCCCGCCACGCCCCAGGCGAACACGGCGTAACCGCCGATGTCGCGCGCGACGCTCGGCATGATCGTCGCCGTCACGAGCGAGTCGCCTGCATTCAGCCAAACGCCGACACACAAGAGCGCCAAGCGCGGCAGATCGTGCGCCAAGAGCTCCGCCCACGAATTGGACTTCACGAGAGGTCGAGCCGGGTCGTCAGGGCGGAGAGATCGGGCCGCACGCGCTCCAGCGGCGGCTCAGCCGGCTGGCCCAGATGGATAAAGCCGGCGACCTGCTCGCCGTCCTTTAGCCCCAGCCAGGGTCGAGCGGCGTCGTCATAGGCGTACCAATCGGTGATCCAGTTTGCGCCAAGGCCCATAGCTTCCGCGGCGATCAGCAAGGTCATGCAGACGGCGCCGGCCGACAGCTCCTGCTCCCACAAGGGCTTTACGGGCGGCTTGGGCGAGAAGACGACCATCACCGTGGTCGGCGGCGCCGACAGCTTGGCGAGCGCCGCCTTGGCCTTGATCGGGTTGTCCTGGGAGACAGCCAGCGCCGTTAGCCGCTCGACAAGTTGAGCCTTGGGCGCGCCCTCCATCGTCACAAACCGCCAGGGATTGAGCTTGCCATGATCGGGGACCCGCGCCGCCAGCCGGATCAGATCGCGTAGCTGAGTCGCCGTCGGCCCCGGCGCCTGAAGGGTCTGGGCGCTGGAGGACCGCCGTCGCGCCAGGAGCGCCAGAGTGTCGGGCGAGGCTTCCGGCGGACAGGGCTCGCCGAACTCAGGCGCGGGTGGAATGGGGTCAGTCGTTTGGGCGGAGGATATGGTCATTGGAGTAGCGATGGCTTCCGAATGTTTTGAACCCCTTCCCCCTCCTATGGGGGAAGGGGCAGGGGATGGGGGTTACGCGCGGGACGATAAGGCGAAGGTAGCTTGAGGCGCCGCAGCCTCCAGCGCCATCTTGATCGCCGTCAGTGACGACACCCCCATCCCCTGCCCCTTCCCCCATCGAGGGGGAAGGGAGTTTGCCCTCTCAACGAATTGATCGGCGAAAATCATCCTGGGCCTTCGTCTCCGCTATCGGCTATAGCCCGGCGGCGCAATCGGGCGCCGACGAGAGCGATCAGATGGGCGATGAGCTTCCCGAGTGGATGAAACCCCACGGCTCGCCTTGGCAGGTGCGCCAGGGGCCCGAACGGCTGCACGAAAACCCCTGGTTTGCGCTGGACGACTACGACGCCGTGGCGCCCACCGGTGTCGCCTCCCGCTATTTCACCCTGCACTTCCAGAACGGCGCGGTCGGCGCGGTCCCGTTGCACGACGACGGGACCGTCACCCTGGTCGGCCAATGGCGCTTTCCCTTCGGCGCCTATAGCTGGGAGCTGCCCGAAGGCGGCGTGCCGCCGGGCGAACCGTTAGTCGACGGCGCAAAGCGAGAGCTGCGCGAAGAGGCGGGCCTGGAGGCCAGCGAATGGCGCCACATCCTGACAATGCAGCTCTCCAACGCCTCGACCGACGAAGTGGCGAACCTCTACCTCGCCACCGGCCTGACCCCGGTCGCTACCGACCCGGATGCGACCGAGCAATTGGCCGTCGTCCGCGCGCCGCTCCGCGACGTGCTCAAGGCGATCGCCAAAGGCCAAATAACCGACGCCCTGACAGTGGCGGCCTTGCTTAGGCTCCACCATATGGCGGTCGAGGGCGAGCTTGGCGACGCCTTAACCCGGATTGTGCTAGGATAGCTTCCAATCCGCGTCCGCGAGGAGAGTGAGCCGTGGCTCAACGTTTGGAAATCGTCTGCGCCGAGGGTCCGCCGCCCGTCTGGGCTGCGCTCCGCAACGAGGCCGAGCATTCCGCCCGCACGGAGCCCTATCTCGCGAGCCTTTTGAACGCAACCGTCCTGGCTCACTCCGGGCTTGCCCCGGCGCTTTCGTTCCAGCTGGCGCGCAAATTGGGCGACCAGGAGCTTCGGGCCATGAGCCTGCGGGAAGTCTGCGACGAGGCGTATGCGGCCGAGCCAAAGCTCATCGCCACCGCCGAAGCCGACCTCAAGGCGGTGTTCGAGCGCGATCCGGCTTGCAAGGGCTATGTCCAGCCCTTCCTGTTCTTCAAGGGCTTCCAAGCGCTTCAGACCCATCGCATCGCCAATTGGCTGTGGACCCAAGGGCGCGAAACCTTGGCCTTTCATCTCCAGAGCCGGGTGTCGGAGCTGTTTCAGGTGGATATCCACCCCGCCGTTCAGGTGGGCTCGGGCGTCTTCGTCGATCATGGTACCGGCATCGTGGTCGGCGAGACCGCGCGCATCGGCGACGACGTGTCCATGCTGCAAGGCGTGACGCTTGGGGGCACCGGCGCCAAGGGCGGCGACCGCCACCCCAAGATCGGCCGGGGCGTGCTGCTGGGCGCCGGCGCCAAGGTGCTCGGCAATATCGAGATCGGCGACTACGCCAAGATCGCCGCCGGCTCGGTGGTGCTGAAACCCGTCCCGCCCCACTGCACGGCCGCCGGCGTGCCGGCGCGGCTGATCAACTGCCCGACCTGTAGCGAGCCCGCCCGCTCCATGGACCAGACGCTGGCCGATGCGGTGTACGACTACGTGATCTGAGTGGACGGGTGGGGTTCCCCTCGCCCCAGTTGCGAACTAGGGTCCGCCGCATCAGAATACTTCGGCGTCGGAGCCCAAACTCGTGAACGATAAAGACATCAAGCGCGTCGAAGCGCACCTCAAGCGCACCTTCGCCAACACCCAAATCGCGCTCCGCCCGCGGCCGAAGCAGAAGGACAGCTGCGAGCTCTACATCGGCGAGGAATTCGTGGGCGTGGTGTACCAGGACGAGGACGAGGAAGGCTCGTTCCTGTTCGAGATGGCGATCCTGGCGGAGGATTTGGTTTAGGCGGCCGGACCTGTGCGGGGCGGCCTGGGGTGAGGCGAGAGCGGATGCGATGGGCGGTGTCGGGCTTGCCGGTCTCGCTCGTACTCTTCGCCTGTCTCACAGGGCCGCCCGCGCAAGCCGCTGAAACGGTCCGGGTTAAGACGGCGTCGATGAGCGCCAGCTTCGACTGCGGACACGCATCGTCGCCGCAAGAGCGGTTGATCTGTGGCGATCCAGAGCTATCCGCCCTCGATAGCCAGCTCGGCAAGACTTATAGCGCGAAACGCACGCTTCTCAGTCCAAAGGGCGCGGAGCTTCTGAAAAGCTCCCAACGCAGCTGGCTCCGCTACATCTCGACGGTCTGTGCGCCAGAGGGGCCGGATGCGCCTTCCAGAGCAGAGTCGAAGACCTGTCTCAAAGACGAATACACAGATCGTCTTGAGGACCTGCAGGGGGTCGCAAAAAGGGTTGGACCTTACCTGTTTAATCGCGTCGATCTTTATGCCGTCGAACCTTCGGGCGACAATACGGGCTCAAAGACTGGGTTTAGCGTCCAACATGTTTCGTATCCCCAGATCGATAACGCCGACTCACCCGAACTTGTAGCCTGGAATCAGCAGAACGTGCGGAGCCTATCAAGCGCGAACGATTGCGACGATAGCTCCACCGATTGCGACATCAATTATGAGCTCGGCATTGCAACGCCGCATTTGATCAGCGTTGAATGGACCCACAGCACCTATTTCCACGGAAACGCCCACGGGTCTTGGGATGTGGAGACTAAGAATACCGTGATCTCGACTCCTCTAAGACCCCTATCTGAAAGCGATATATTTGGGCCAGGCACAGCCTGGGTCGGACCCTTGAAAGAGCGCTTATGGCGCAAGCTGCTCGAAAGCGGATGGCGCCCACCGGAAAATCAGTCCGAAGACGATATTAAGAGCCAACTTGAAGACAGTTTTGTCAGCCCCGATGCGTGGTTCTTTACGACCGAAGGCCTGCGGATATCCTTCGCCGCGTATGAAGGCGGATGCTATGCGTGCACGCCCCAACCGATTACTTTGACGTGGGCTGATCTTAAGCCACTTTTGTCGGCGCATTCCATAGTGCCGTAGCTTCGGAATTCCGAGCATTCCGGTCGTTGCTACACTCTTCCCACGCCGTCATGATCCAGCGTCGGCGCGGCGTCTTCCGCGCTATCGCGCGGCCCCTCCGTCGCTCCGCGCCACCTCCCCACGCTTCGCGTAGGGAGGAAAAAAACTCAGTTTTTTCATCTCCCCTATCGCGAAGCGATGGGGGAGTACGGCCGAAGGCCGGGAGGGGGCCGCGCGGGAGCTCGGAAGACGCGACGGCGGCCCTATAGAGATTTACCCGACGATCTCGTTCCCCGAGAAGAACTGCGCAATCTCGATCGCCGCCGTTTCCGGCGCGTCCGACCCATGGGCTGAGTTTTCGCCGATGGAGCGGGCGAAGAGTTTGCGGATGGTGCCCTCGGCCGCGTTGGCCGGGTTGGTGGCGCCCATCACTTCGCGGTATTTGGCGATAGCGTTTTCGCCTTCAAGCACCTGGACCACCACCGGGCCTGAGGTCATAGTCTCGACCAGTTCGCCGAAGAAAGGGCGCTCCTTGTGGACCGCGTAGAAGGTCTGGGCCTGCTCAGCCGTCATCTTGATGCGCTTCTGGGCGACGATTCGCAGGCCCGCGCTTTCGATCACCGCGTTGATCGCGCCGGTCAGGTTACGCTCTGTGGCGTCCGGCTTGATGATCGAGAAGGTGCGTTCGGTCATGGCTTGAATTTCTTTTTAACTTGGAGGGAGGTCGCGGGCTTATAGCGGCGGCTAACTCCAGCGACAACACGCCATCAAAGCATTGTGCATAAGCGCGCCGCGACCTAAGTCGCGAGCCCATGCTTGCGATCCACGATCTTTCCTTCAACGCCTGGGGCCGGCGGTTCCTGGACGGGGCGACGGCCAATGTGCCGGACGGCGCCAAGGCGGGCCTGGTCGGCCGCAATGGCGTGGGCAAGTCGACCCTGTTCAAGCTGATCCTGGGCGAACTGGCCCCGGCCGGCGGCGATATCGCGCTGCCCCGCAGCGGTCGCATCCATGCCGTGGCCCAGGAACATGCGGCGACGCCGATCCCGCTACTAGAGACCGTGCTGGCGGCCGATCTGGAGCGGGCGGCGCTGATGGCGGAGCTGGAGACGGCGCCGCCGGAGCGACTGGGGGAAATCCACGCTCGGCTGATCGAAATCGGCGCCGAAGCCGCGCCGGCGCGAGCGTCGGAAATCCTGTCCGGCCTCGGTTTCTCCCACGCCGACCTGTCGCGGCCGATGGCGGAGTTTTCCGGCGGCTGGCGGATGCGGGTGGCCTTGGCCTCGGCGCTCTTCGCCGAGCCGGACCTGCTGCTGCTGGATGAGCCGACCAACTATCTCGACCTGGAAGGCGCGCTGTGGCTGGAGGCGCGGCTGAAGCGCTATCCCCGCACCGCCATCGTCATCAGCCACGACCGGGAGCTGTTGAACGCCTCTGTCGACTTCATCTTGCACATGCACGACGGTAAGCTCGATCTTTACGCCGGCGGCTACGATCAGTTCGAGCGCCAGCGGGCGGAGGCGTTGCGACTGATCGGCGCCCGAGCCGCCAAACAGGCGGCAGAGCGTGCGCATTTGCAGAGCTTCGTCGATCGCTTTCGCGCCAAGGCCACCAAGGCCGCCCAGGCCCAGTCGCGGATGAAGCGGCTGGCCAAGATGGTGGAGATATCGGTCCCGTCGGAGACCGACGTCGCGCCCTTCACCCTGCCCTCGCCCGACCGGCCCTTGAGCCCGCCCCTGCTCCAGCTTGAGGGCGCCAGCGTCGGCTATGACGGACGGGCGATCCTCAAGGGCCTGAACCTCCGCTTCGACGTCGACGACCGGGTGGGCCTCCTGGGGGTCAACGGGGCCGGGAAATCCACCTTCGCCAAGCTGTTGGCTCAGGCGCTGACGCCCATGAACGGGCAGTTCCAGCGGGCGCCTCGCCTGAAGGTCGGCTGGTTCAACCAGCATCAGATCGAGGCGATGGACCCGGCCGATACCCCGCTGGACATGATTCGCCGTCTGCTGCCCGATGCGTCCGAACCCCAGCGCCGCTCGCGGCTGGCGCAATTTGGCCTGGGCGCCGGCAAGGCGGAGACGACGGCGGCCAACCTGTCGGGCGGCGAACGGGCGCGGCTGCTGCTGCACCTGGTGGCGATGGAGAAGCCGCATCTCTTGATCCTGGACGAGCCGACCAACCATCTGGATATCGACAGCCGTCGCGCGCTGATGGAGGCGCTGAACGATTACGAAGGCGCCGTGCTCCTGATCACCCACGACCGGTCCCTGATGGAGATGGTGGCCGACCGCCTGTGGCTGGCGGCGGACGGCACGATAAAGCCCTTCGACGGCGACATGGAGGACTACGCCCGTTTCGTGCTGGACCGTGCTCGCCTGGCCGCGCGCGCCGAGAGCGAGGGCCTCAAGTCCGGCGCCGCAGCGCCCTCCGCGAAGGACGCCCGCAAAGCCGCCGCCGAAGCCCGCGCCAGGCTGGCGCCCCTGAAGCGTGCGGTCGAGGCGATCGAAAAACGCATGGATCAGCTCACCCGAAGGATCGCCGACGCCGACGCAAGCCTGGCCGACCCCGCGCTGTTCGCCAAGGACCCGGGGCGCGCCGTGACGCTCGGCAAGGTTCGCGCCGAGGCGGCCGACGGGCTGGAGGCGGCCGAGCTTGAGTGGATGGACGCCGCGGAGGCCTATGAGGCGGCGAAGTTGGAGGCAGGGGTTTAGATAGCGACGAGAGCGGACCTCATCCCGCCTCCTTGCGCCACGCCCCCTGCTCAGACTGGCGCCAGTAGCTCGCTGCATGGCCCGCCGCCTTGATCTCGCGCCAGCGCTGGCGAGCGGCCGCGACCGCCGCGTCGTCGCGGCCTTCGAACAGGATCAGGCAGCGCGCATAGGGGGAGAGATCGCCGGGATCGGCGTTGTCCAGCAGGAACAAGGCTTCAGCACCGTTCAGATTGTCCGCCGTCTCCGACAGCAGCACGGGCTGGCGTTCAGGCTCGGGCGCATCGGCCAAGCCATGGGCCAGGAAGCTATCGTCGCGGTAACGCCACAACCAGTCGTCCAGATGTTGCAAGCGGCCGGACACCGGGGAGCGGACCAAGGCGCGCCAGCCGCGCGCCAAGGTCTTTTCCAGCAACTCAGGCAGGGCGTTATCCAGCGCCGTCTGCTCCAGATGATAGAACCAGACCTCGGTCACGCCCGCCCTCCCCTATTCCGAACGAAGCGGTTACCCCTCGAAGCCGTCGGCCACCAAACGGTTCAGAAGGCGCACGCCAAAGCCCGTCGCGCCCTCGGGGATCGTGGGGTTGGTGGACGGCTTCTTCCAGGCGGTTGGGGCGATGTCGAGGTGCGCCCAAGGCACGTCGTTGACGAACTTTTGCAAGAACAGGGCGGCGGTGATCGAGCCGCCGGGCCGGCCGCCGATATTCTTCATATCGGCGGCTAAGCTCTCGAGCTGACGTTCGTATTGCGACGGCAGGGGCATACGCCAAAGGTTCTCGCCCTCCGCCTTGGACGCGGCGAGGAGACCGTCAGCGAGGGGATCGTCGTTGGCGTAGAGACCGGCGTAGTCATTGCCGAGCGCGACGATGATCGCGCCGGTCAAGGTCGCAAGATCGACCATGAATTTCGGCTTGAAACGATCCTGGCAATACCAAAGCGCGTCGGCCAACACGAGGCGACCCTCCGCGTCGGTATTGATCACCTCGATGGTCTGGCCGGACATGGATTTGACGATGTCGCCGGGGCGCGTCGCCTTGCCGTCGGGCATATTCTCGACGAGGCCCAGGATGCCGATGGCGTTGACCTTGGCTTTGCGCCCGGCCAGAACGTGCATGAGTCCCGCCACGGCGCCCGCGCCGCCCATGTCCCATTTCATGTCCTCCATCCCCTCAGGGGGCTTGAGCGAAATGCCACCGGTGTCGAAACAGACGCCTTTGCCGATGAAGGCGACGGGCTGAGCCTCTGGGTCGTCTGCGCCCAGCCACTGGATCACGGCGAGCTGGGTCTCCCGCTCGCTCCCCAGCCCCACGCAGAGCAGCGAGCCCATGCCGAGCGCTTCGAGCTCGCGCTCGCCCAAGATTTCGACCTTCAGGCCCAAAGGCTCCAGCGCCTTCACGCGGGCGGCGAACTCGGCGGGATAAAGGACGTTGGCGGGCTCGGACACGAGATCGCGGCTAAAGGCGATGGCGTCGGCCAAGGCCTTTAGCGGCGCGTAGGCGGCCTCCGCCGCCTCCACATCCTCTACGGCGATCTCAACGGTGGTGATCGACGGCTTCTTGTCGGGCTTTTCGGTGGTGCGGTACTTGTCGAAGCGGTAGGCGGCGAGTGCGACGCCAAACGCCGCCCGCGCCGCCCGGGCCGGCGTGAACCCGCCGAGATCCAGCGTCAGGGTTTGAAGGCCGCTCGCCTTCACCGTCTGATAGGCCGTGGCCGCCCCCTGCTCGACCGCGAGATCGTCGAGCTTTTCGGCTTCCCCCAGGCCAAACGCCAAAAGGCGGCCGACTTGCAGTCCAGCCGGAGCGACCAGCTCCAGAGTTTGGCCCTTGGCGCCTTTGAAGCGTCCACCGGCCAGGGCGCGACTTAGGGCGCCGCCGATGGCCGAGTCCGCCTCCGCCGCTGGCCCCGCCAAACCGTCGCCCTCGTAAACAGCGACCGCAAAAGCGGTGGATGGCGACGCCTCCGACAAAGTCGAACCTTCAGAGGCCGAGGCGCCGCGCCTCAAAACAAAACCGATCGACATTTTCTACAGGCCTCCATGGCGTCTGGGACACGACTTAGGGCAAAAGCGCACCCGGGGCGAGGGTTGACGCCGCGGTGTTGGCGATGTGTGCGTGGCGCGTGTAGAAGCAAGGTCTATTCGTCCGGGCCTGACCCTGATTTTTTGCGATTCTCAAGTTCATGCGACCTCGTCAAACGCCGCCTTTGGAACGCATCGCAGGGGCGGCTGCACCCGAACAACGCATCGGCGTCGGTGCGCCCGCAGAGCCAGGGCCGGCCGCGCCCAGCGCCGCCGCGCGCGCCGGGGCGACTGCGCGTGCTGGGGCGACAGCTTTCGGCGCGACGGCCGGCGCCGCAAAGGGCTTGGCCGCCCGGGCCGCCAAGGGTCTGGGCGAATCGAGAGTATGGCGTCGCACTGCCGCTGAGTTCCCCGGTCTATCGAACGTGACGCTGCGACTGCGGTTGACCCGGATCGAGCGATACGTCCTGACGCAGACCCTCTTGGGCGTCGGCGGCGCCTTGGCGGTGCTGGTGGCCTTGCTGACCCTGATCGACTTCGTCGAGCTGTCGCGCACCGTCGGAGTCCAGGCCAAGGACGCCACCGTGATGGATATTTTTGGCCTGACCCTGTTAAAAGCCCCGGCCGATATTTTGCAAATCTTGCCCTTCGCCTTCCTGTTCGGCGTGTTGGCGGCCTATGTGAACCTTAACCGACGCAGCGAGCTGGTGGCCTTGCGGGCTGCGGGTGTATCGGCCTGGAGATTCATTTTTCCAGCCGGCGGGGCGGCCGTGGTGATCGGCGTCGCGACAATTCTGATCCTCAACCCGATCGCTTCGGCGCTGAGCGACGTCTACACTCGTGTCGAATCCCAGATGATCGACGGCGACAACGCCCAGCACAACAAGGCGCTATGGCTGCGCCAGGGCGACCGACACACTCAGGTCATCATTCGCGCCGCCACCCAGCTCGGCGCCGGCGTCCAACTTCGCGACGTGGTGCTGTTCGTCTACAAGATCGACGACGACGGCGCCTTCCAGTTCAGCCGCCGGATCGAGGCGGATCAGGCGCGCCTTGTTAACCACCACTGGGTCTTGAGCGGGGTGAAGGAAGCCAATCCGGGCGGCGAGGCCACAAAGGTCGATGAGATCACTCTGCCCTCGACCCTGAACCAGCGCACCGCTCTGGAGCGGTTCTCCTCGCCCCAGGCGGTCCCTTTTTGGAGCCTGCCCGGCATGATCGCGCGGACGGAGCGGGCGGGCTTTTCTGCGACCCCCTACAGGCTGCAGTTCGATCAGCTCCTGGCGACGCCGCTTATGTTCGCCGCCATGTCTGTGCTGGCCGCCGCCTTCTCGCTCCGGCTGTTGCGGCTTGGAGGGCTGGCGCAGCTAGCGGGATCGGGTGTGGGCCTGGGCTTTGTGCTGTACTTTATGGGACAGTTTTTCAATTCGCTCGGCCGGGCGGAGATCATCCCGCCGTTCATGGCCGCCTGGCTGCCGCCGCTTTTGGCGCTCTTGGCCGGCTTTACAGCGCTCTGCTACACCGAAGACGGTTGACCCGCTTGCCCGTCCATTGGAGGAAACGGCTCCTTGGCCGCCCGGTCACGCCCTCTGAACACAAGGTCGATGTATTGATGCGTTTCACCGACCGGTTCGGACTGTCCACCGCCCGCGGTCGGGTTAATCGAGCCCGCTCCGACGCCCCTGCGCGGGTGCTGGTCATTCTGGGCGCCGCCATGTTCGCCTGCCTTCAACCGGTGGCAGCCTGGGCTCAGTTTGGCCCTACGACCCATAGCACCGTTGCGCCCCCGGACGACGGGCTGGGTCCTCGCGACGCCATGCTTCAGGCCGATACCCTGATCGACGATCGCGACACCAACACGGTCACCGCCGAGGGCCGGGTGGAGGCCCGGATGCAGGGCCGAACGCTGCGCGCCGACAAGCTGATCTATAACCGGGTCACCGGCGCCGTGGACGCGATCGGTCACGTCGTCGTCGTCAACGCCGACGGCACGTCGGAATACGGCTCCCAGATGATCATGGACGACCAGTTCAGGGCCGCGCTGGCCTATGGTTTCTCCATGCGCGAGCAGGATAACATCACCCTGACGGCCGGCGTCGCCGTTCGTCGCAACGAGACCATCGATCAGCTCAACAACGCCATCTACACAGCCTGTAATATCTGCGCGAAGTCCGGCGCGGCCAAGAACCCGACCTGGTCGATCCAGGCGACCCGGATCGTACAGGATCGCGATCGCCATGTGATCTACTACCAGAACTTCGTCGTACGCATTTTGGGCGTTCCGATTTTCTATTCACCGGTGTTCTGGCATCCAGACCCGACAGCGCCGCGGCAATCGGGCTTTCTGACGCCCAAATTTCAGTACGGCCAGCGCCGAGGATTCAGCTACGAACAGCCTTATCTGTTCGCCGTAAACCCCTCGACCGACGTCGTGGTGTCGCCCCAGATCAACACCCGCGTCTTGCCGCTCCTCAATGCGGAATGGGTCGAGCGGTTCTATTCCGGCATGGTCGATATTCGGGCCGGCTATACAAACGAAAGCGACTTCGACAACCACCACTTCTATGGGGACCCTTCGTCGCGAAGCTACGTGCTCGGCCAAGGCCTGTTCAATATCGACCCCTATACGAGCTGGGGCTTTGGGCTTGAGCGGGTCGGCGACCCGACCTTCTTCCAGCGCTATTCGACGCCGGAAGTCTATGAGGATCGCGGCCCCTTCCCCACCACGACCAACCACCTGATCAGCCAGCTCTTCGTCCGGCGTCAAGATGACGACACCTTCCTGTCGGTCGCTGCGATGGATTTCCAAAACCTGACCGTGTTCGGCCGCAACACGACGCCGGGCCTTCCCAACTATGGCAGCCTTATTTCCGAGGACAGCAAGGGCTTCCCCTTCGTTGGGCCCTATGTCGAGGGCCATTACAATCCTAACGAGCCCATATTCGGCGGTCAGCTCGGCATCTCGACCAGCGGCGTCGTGCTGAGCCGCAACGACGAGGTCGTCAGCATCAACGATCCCACGAGCGTACAGGCTGCAGGCGCCCAGGAGTTCCAACCCGTCAGCAAGACCAACGCCGGCTCGATTGAATCGATCGCGACGACGGCGGCCTTGACCAAAAACAATTCTGTGACGGCCCTGACCTATACCGATTATCGCCGGGTCAGCACCCAAGCCGACTGGAGCCGCACCTTCACCCTAGACTGGGGTCTGAGGGTAGAGCCTTTTGTCCAGGCGCGCGGCGACGCCTTTTCGGTGACGAACAGCACCCTTTATAACTTCGGCGTCACGCCTGCGACCGTGTCGGTCAAGTCCAACGCGACAGTCCTGAATTTTGGGAGCGCCTACGCGATCGGCACGGCCGGCGAGGACAGTATCTTCCGAGGCCTGGCGCAGGCCGGGGCGAACGTCAGTATGCCCTTCATCCGCAACTTCGGCAGCACGAGCGTCATTCTGGAGCCTATGGCCCAGATCGTCGTTGCGCCGCTGCTCGGCGTAAATCCCTATATCCCCAATGAAGACAGCGTGTCGTTCGAATACGACGAGACCAACTTGTTTTCGCTCAACCGCTTCCCAGGCGCCGATCTGGTCGAAAGCGGCCAGCGCATAAATCTCGGCGCCCGGGCGACCGCCGACTGGGGCGACGGCCACGAGATCAGCTTTATAGTCGGACGCACCTTCAGGGCCGAACCCGATCCAGCCTTCGATACGGCGTCCGGTCTGGCTGGCACCAGTTCGGACTGGGTGACGGCGATCAACTTCACGCCCGTCGACTGGTTCACGGCTTTCACGCGGGAGCGACTTGACGCCGACACCTTCGCGATCCGGCGTAACGATACAGGCGTCAACTTCTCGCTTGGCCGCGACAGCCTCAGCCTACGCTACTCGTACAATATCAGCGGCTATCAGATTACGGCCGTGCCCGGCGGCGTCGTCAACGGCGTAACCCTGCCGCTGAACTATGTCAGCACGATCGCACCGACACAGGACGCGACAGTCGGCGGACAGGTCTTCTTCACCCAGCATTGGGGCATAGGCGCCAATGTGACGCGGGATTTGGTCGAGAACATATTCCCGATCGCGCAGCTCGATTTGATATATCAAGACGAATGTCTAAGGTTGGACGTGCTCTACAATCACGATCAGACCTTTGGAACCGTGATCGGCACATCCAACGCCATAACGTTCCGCATCACGCTTTCCACCTTGGGAGGCACCCCAGCGACGACCAACAGAGGCGGGAGCCGTTAAACGATGTCGCCAGTAAGAGGACAAGGCCGATGAGTTTCTCGCGTGGTGTTGTGGGATTGCCGCTGGCGTTCGCCCTGATCGCATCGACGGGCGCGTCGGCACAACCCGCAGCTGGCCCGTCCAATGGGGGACAGGCTGGCCTTTTAGGCGGTAGCGACGGTTTCGCCGTGCCCGCGCTATCGGTCCCCGGCGCCGCCGCCGCCAGTGCGCCCGAGCGCCCAAAGCTGTCGGAGAGCGTAGCGGCGATCGTCAATGACGAGGTCATCTCGTCCTACGACTTGCGTCAGCGGATGCGGCTGTTGGTGGCCACCAGCGGGGTGCAGCCCACGGCGGAAAACCTGCCGCAGATTCAGCGCGAGGCCCTTCGGAACCTGGTGGACGAACACCTGGAGATGAACGAAATCCATGACGTCGAGGCCAAGCAGAAGGACCTGAAGCTTGAGCCGACCGACAAGGAAATCAATGAGCGGATCGCCGAGATCGCCTCCGGCGCCGGTATCAAGCCGGAGCAATTTCTGGCCACGCTGCGGTCCGACGATGTCGACGTTCAAACGTTGAAGGATGAAATTCGCGCTCAGCTGGCGTGGGAGCGCTATATCGGGGCCCGGTTCCGCGACAACGTGGAGATTGGCGACAATCAGATCCGCGCCGCCATGGAACGCGCCAATGCGGAAGCCTCCAAGCCGCAATATCTCGTGAGCGAAATCTTCATCGACGCCAACCACGTCGGCAGCGAGGCCGCGGCCGTCGAGGGCGCGCGCCAGTTGATCGCCCAAATGCAACAAGGGGCGCCCTTCCCGTCCGTGGCGCGCCAGTTCTCTAACGCGCCCACGGCCGCCAATGGCGGCGACCTAGGGTGGGTCACCGCCGACTCGCTGCAGCAGCCTGAGCTGACCAAGGCTATCGAAGAGATGCGGCCGGGCCAGCTGTCCCAGCCGATCGCCTCAGCCGACGGGGTCTACATCCTGGCGCTCCGCGACAAGCGGGCCGGCGTCACAGACACCGTGGTCGATCTCAAACAGGCGGCGATCAGCCTGCAGCCCGGCGCGACGCCTGACGAGGTCTCGAAAGCCGAGGCGAAGCTCGTCGCGCTCCGCGGCAAACTCGATGGCTGCGATAGCCTCGAGACGCGCGCCGCCAAGACACCCGGCGTCCTGGCCGGCGATTTGGGCGAAACGGATGTGAAGGACCTGCGCCCCCTGTTCCAGCAGGCCATCGCCCATCTCAAGATCGGCGAGGCCAGCGAGCCGGTTCGTACCGATTTGGGCCTTCATCTGATCATGGTGTGCGAGCGCCACGCCGCCGGCTCGCGCGCGATAACCAAGGCTGCGATCGAGTCCAGGCTGGAAGGCGAGCAGTACGATATGTACGGCCGGCGTTTCCTGCGCGACCTGCGGAACTCCGCGACGATCGAGACCCGTTGAGCCAGCGCACCTGTTTGGACCCGATCCGGTGACGTCTCTGACTGTGACGCCTCTAGCCGTCACGATGGGCGATCCCGCTGGCATTGGGCCGGAAATTATCGTCAAGGCCTGGGAGGCGCTGCGCCAAGACGGCCCCGTATTCATGGTCGTGGGCGACCACGATGCGCTCGCCGCCGCCTCGTCGCGGGGCGGGGCGCGGTTGCGACGGATCGGGGCGCCGGAGTCTGCGGCGGCGATCTTTCACGACGCCCTGCCTGTGCTGGACTTGCCGCTGCTGAGCCCCGTTGTGGCGGGCAAGCCTTCGCCGGCCTATGCGCCAGCGATTATCCGCTGGATCGAGACGGGCGTCGGCTTGGCGCTTTCCGGCGCGGTCTGTGGCCTCGTCACCGCACCAATCGCTAAAAAGCCCTTGTACGAAGCGGGGTTCAGCTTTCCTGGACATACAGAATTTCTGGCGGAACTGACCGCCGGCGCCGCCTATGACGGTCCGCGCGGCCCGGTGATGATGCTGGCCGCGGCCGGTTTGAAGACGGTTCTCGCCACCATCCACCTGCCGCTAGCCGCCGCTATTTCGTCGCTGAACACTGCGCGGATCGTCGAGGTCGGCCGCGTCGCAGCCTTTGCGCTGGCCAAAGATTTCGGCATAGAGCGGCCGCGTTTGGCCCTGGCCGGCCTCAACCCCCACGCCGGCGAAGACGGCGCTCTGGGGCGCGAAGAGATCGAGATCGTCAACCCTGCCGCAGCCCAACTTCGAGCGTTGGGGATCGACTGCGCCGACGCCCGCCCGGCTGACAGCCTGTTCCACGAGGCGGCTCGCGCGCGCTACGACGCTGTGATCTGCCTCTATCACGACCAAGCCCTGATCCCGGTGAAGACGCTGGACTTCTGGGGCGGTGTGAACGCCAGCCTGGGGCTGCCGATCGTCAGAACCTCGCCCGACCACGGGGTGGGCTACGATATAGCAGGCCGCGGCCTCGCCCGTGCGGACAGCCTGATCGCCGCGCTGCACATGGCGCAAGAGATGGCCAACGCACGGACGCACGGTCAGGTCAGCCTCGCCGTCGGCGCATGAGCCCGCACCAGCGCCTGGCCGACCTTCCGCCGCTCCGCGAAACCCTGGCGGCCCAGGGCCTGCTCGCCAAAAAGAGCTTCGGTCAGCACTTTCTGCTAGACCTCAACCTGACCCGTAAGATCGCTCGCCTCGCCGGCCCGTTAGAAGGCGAGATCGTGATCGAGGTCGGTCCAGGCCCGGGCGGTCTGACGCGTGCGCTGCTCGAAGCCGGCGCGGCGCGGGTGATCGCCATCGAAAAGGACCCCCGCTTCGCAGACCTCTTGCAACAGCTCGCGACCGTGGCCGAAGGCCGGCTGACCGTGGTCGAGGCCGACGCCCTTGGCGCAGACGAAGCCGGCCTGATCGCGGCCGACCCGGCCGCACAGGTCCATGTGGTGGCCAACCTGCCTTACAATGTGGGCACGCCACTGCTGATCAAATGGTTGACTGGCCCTTTCACACCTACCTCCATGACGCTGATGTTTCAGAAAGAAGTGGCCCAGCGGATCGTGGCGGGCGTCGGCGACGACGATTATGGGCGCCTCGCCGTCATCTCTCAGGCCTGCGCGGTCTGCCGGATCGCCATGACCCTTCCGGCGCGCGCCTTCACCCCGCCGCCCAGGGTCGAGTCGGCCGTGGTGCGCCTCGACCCCCGACCCGATCGGCCATCGCCCGCACGCCGGATCAAGCTTGAGACGGTGACCCGGGCGGCCTTTGGCCAAAGGCGCAAGATGCTGCGCGCCAGCCTGAAGCCGATCGGCGGCGAGGCGCTCTGCCGCCGCGCAGAGATCGATCCCGCCGCCCGCGCCGAAGAGATCGACATCGAGGGCTTCCTGCGTCTGGCGGACGCCTTATCTGTTAAGGGCTAACAGCCCAGCTGGTTCAAACCCAAATCTAATTTCGCCGCTATATATTTTTGCTTCGATATACACAGATCAACATTGACGCCACCTCAATGGCACTATCGTTTTATTAGATATTACATGGATATATAACCCCATAATTTATGTCTTTATGCAAAATTGGCCCAATCAATATTGTTCCTTTATGTGGATACGCCTTATTCAGGCCCCATGGCGCGAGTCGCAAATGGGCCGAGGAGCTTATGAATCCGCAACATGGCCGAGAGGCGCTCGATGGAAAGGCGATTTGGCTGACGGGGCGGCTCCAGCGGCCCATTAGGCTGGTGTCGGCTCTACTGATATCGGCCAGCGCAGCGACGGCGTTATGCGCCGCGGCTTCGACGGCTCAGGCGGCCGCCCCCGAGGTCGTCGCCACCTCGGCGAGCACGGGCATTGGCTATGTCGACGATCAGGGGACAGCGCCAGCCGCCGCGCCGCCGGCGCCGGTCAAGCCCGACAATCCCTACGATCATCTCGGCGCCAACCCTTTGATCCGATTTTGGAACTACCAAAAACTCGAGCTGGGTATGGACTCCGCACCGGTAGACCCAACCGTCACGCCTTTGTCCACCGTTCGCCCTAGCTGGCCAACCGTTCCTGAGACCACGCCGCCCATGCCATTCACCGATTGGCCGTATGGCGGCACGACCTCGCTGGGCGACAATCGGACGGCGTCGATCGACAGTCCGTTGATGGTGGCGACCGCCAATACGGGATTGGGCAAGGTCTTGGCGTCGTCGGGTATTCAGGCTTACGGCTGGGTCGATGTCGGCGGCAACATCAGCTCCAGCAAGCTGTCTGGCGGCAATGCGCCGGCGGCTTACGATTATCAGCCCAACACCGTCCAGCTCGATCAAGCCGTGCTCTATGTCGAGCGTACACCCGATACGGTGCAGACCGACCACGTCGATTGGGGCTTTCGCGTCTCTGCTATTTACGGCGAGAACTATCGATACACGACGTCCTATGGATTGGCGAGTTATCAACTGCTCGATGAGAACAAGTTCAATGGGTACGACTTTCCGATGGTCTATGGGGAAATCTACTTTCCTCAGGTCATGCAAGGGCTGATGGTCCGCATTGGGCGCTATATATCGCTGCCCGATATCGAAGCACAACTTGCACCTAACAACTATATGTATACACACTCGATTACGTATACATTGGACAATTATACTAACGAAGGCATTCAAACCACTCTAGCGATTACCAGGCAGTTTATGCTTCAAGTCGGGATCAGCGCCGGCACCGAGACCACGGTTTGGAATTTGGGACAAAAGAAGCCCAACCTGTTTGTTCTGAGCGGCGGTGTCGACCCGCTTTATCCAGGGACCAGCTTCGCCAAGGACCCCGGCGCCCAGCCGACCGGCACAGTTTGCGCCCGTTATCAAAGCCAAGACGGCAATGACGACGTCAACCTTTGCGCCAACGGCATCAACAACGGTCAATGGGGCTACAATAATCTCCAATGGTATGGTGTCACGGCTTACCACAAGTGGAACCAATACTGGCATATTTCAACCGAGTTCTACGACGAGCATCAAAGCGGCGTTCCCAATGCCAACAACCCCACGGTACAGACTATCTATCAAAATGGCGGCACACCGTTTTCGCCGCAAATCATTCCGAAAAACGCACCCGATCTGGCGCAATGCAACACCGTCGCCACCCTGCGGTGTACAGCTTCAGCTATCGGCGCAGTGTTTTACCTCAATTTTTCGCCAAACCATCTCAATAACTTCTCTTTCCGAGGCGAATACTATAACGACCTACAAGGACAGAGGACCGGCTACAAAACCTTTTATAACGATTTCGGTCTCGGCTGGCAGCACTGGCTGTCCCCCCAGATCGAATTTCGGCCGGAGTTTACGTATTATTTGAGCGGAATACCTGCATTTGATGCTGGAAACAAAAAATTCGAGAAGGTCTTGTCTGGCGATGTGATCGCGCACTTCTGAGCAATGAGATTTTTATTTTCGCCGAACTCTACCCAACCCGCTCAGCCCAGGGACGACCGTTCGCGCCGACTCAACTCGGCTGCTGCAGCAGACCGTCCACCATCGGCTTGAGCCAGGGGTTGCGGGGGCGCTTCAGGCGCTCGGCATGATAGATGTGAGCGAGTTCGGCATAGGCGTGGTCGAAATCGTCGTTGACGATCACATAGTCGTACTCGGCCCACATGCGGATTTCGCCGTAGGCGCGGGTCAGCCGGCGTTCGATCACGTCCATGCCGTCCTGGGCGCGGGCGATCAGCCGCCGACGCAGGTCGGCCATGGACGGCGGCAGGATGAAGACCCGCACCACATCGCCCGGCGCCTGCTGGGCTACGCTCATCGCGCCCTGCCAGTCGATATCGAACAGCACGTCGCGCCCCTGGGCCAGCGCCTCCATAACGGGGGCTCGGGGGCTGCCGTAGAGGTTCTCGTGGACCTCGGCCCATTCCAGCAGGGCCTGATCGGCGACCATGGCGTCAAACGCCGGCCGGTCGGTGAAATAGTACTCCCGCCCCTCCTTCTCGCCCGGTCGGGGCGCCCGAGTGGTGCAGGAGATGGATAGGCTCAGATCGGCGTGGTCGGCCACCAGACGACGCGACAGCGAGGTTTTGCCTGCGCCGGAGGGACTGGAGATAACCAGCATCAGTCCGCGCCGCGCCCCGCGCTCAATCGACATGGATGGCTCTCCGCGGGTCTGCGGCCGGAGCGATCATCGATGCTCCACCGGGGCCGGGGGCGCGCTCGTTTTGGATGCGCCGCTTTGGGGGGCGCCGGCCATCGCCTCGGCCTGTGCGCGCTGTTGTTCGATTTGGCGCCAGTGCTGAACGTTCTGGGCGTGCTCGGCGAGGGTCTTGGAGAAGGCGTGGCCGCCCGTGCCGTCCGCGACGAAGTAGAGATCGTCGGTCACCGGCGGGTCCATCACCGCGGCCAGAGAGGCGCGACCCGGGTTGTCGATCGGGGTCGGCGGCAAGCCGGGGTTCAGGTAGGTGTTGTAGGGCGTATTGGTCTGAAGCTCGGACTCACGGATGCCGTGCCCCAGCGGTCCGCCGCCGTTCAGGCCATAGATGACGGTCGGATCCGCCTCCAGCTTCATCCCCTGGCTCAGACGGTTGAGATAAACCGCCGCTACCCGGGGACGTTCATTATCCAGCGCCGTCTCCTTCTCCACGATAGAGGCCAGGATCACCGCCTGCTCGATGTTGGTGTAGGGCAGACCCTTGCGTCGGTTCGCCCAGAGTTGCGCCAGCAGGCGATCGTCGGCGTCCATCATCCGCTGTAGCACGGTGGCGCGCGTTTCACCGCGAACGACTTCATAGGTTTCCGGAAGAAGAGCGCCCTCGGGCGGCGTGGGGATATCGCCGGTCAGGATATCGGTATGCATCAAGATATCGACGGCTTGACGAGACGTCGTGCCTTCCGGGATCGTGACGCGGTGATGCACCACCTCGCCGGATCGAATCCTATGGATCACCGCCGCCAGCGACGCATGGGACGGAAACGCGTACTCGCCCGCCTTGAGCGCCCTGGCCGCCCGCGTAACCTCGGCCGCCGCCATGAAGATGGCGCCCGAACGGATTACGCCAGCGCGTTCCAGGTCGGCGGCGATCTCGCTGGTGTGCGCGCCCTTGGGAAAAATCACCGTTGTCGCGGCGCCGGTTCGCGCCTTGGGCCCCGGCGCTTTGTAAAGCACGAGCCCGACGAGGCCGAGCGCGCAGGCGGCGGCAAACACCACACCCACCGCTGCGCCGAGCCCCGCAAACACGGGACGGCTGGCCCCTGCCGTGGGCAAGCGCGCGCGGCGCCGGCCCTTGCTCACCTCACCCCACCTTCCGGAACACGAGGGAGGCGTTCGTGCCGCCGAAACCGAAGCTGTTCGACATGGCGGCGTCTATTTTCATCGGCTTGGCCATGTGGGGCACAAGGTCGATCGCGGTTTCTACGGAAGGGTTATCCAGGTTGATAGTCGGCGGCGCGATCTGATCGCGAATCGCCAGCACGGAGAAGATCGCCTCAATCGCCCCCGCCGCGCCAAGCAGGTGGCCGGTCATCGATTTTGTGGACGACATGGCGAGGTTCGCCGCGTGATCGCCCATCAACCGCTCCACAGCGCCAAGCTCAATGCCGTCCGCCATGGTCGAGGTGCCGTGGGCGTTCACATAGTCGATATCCGAGGCCTTAAGCCCTGCATCCTTCAGGGCTATGGTCATGGCGCGGAAGCCGCCGTCGCCGTCCTCGGACGGGGCCGTAATATGATAGGCGTCGCCTGAGAGGCCGTAGCCCTTCACTTCGGCGTAGATTTTGGCGCCGCGAGCCTTGGCGTGCTCGTACTCCTCGACGACCACCACACCAGCCCCCTCGCCCATGACGAAGCCGTCGCGGTCGCGGTCGTAGGGGCGCGACGCCGCTTCGGGCCGATCGTTGAAGCCCGTGACCATGGCCCGACACGCGACGAAGCCGGCGATACCCAGCTTGCACACCGCCGCCTCGGCCCCGCCGGCGACCATGACGTCGGCGTCGCCATAGCGAATCATTCGGAAAGCGTCGCCGATGGCGTGGGCGCCGGTGGCGCAGGCCGTCACCACCGCGTGATTGGGCCCCTTGAACCCATAGCGGATCGAGACGTGACCCGACGCCAGATTGATCAGAGCGGAAGGAATGAAGAAGGGGCTGATCCGGCGCGGCCCCTTGGCTTCGAGCTCAAGCGTGGTCTCGGCTATGCTGTTCAGGCCGCCGATCCCCGAGCCTAGAATCACCCCGGTACGCTCGCACTCGGTCTGGTCGGTCGGGGTCCAACCCGCATCGCGCACCGCCTCGTCCGCCGCAGCGATGGCGTAGAGGATGAAATCGTCGACGCGTCGGCGATCCTTAGGCGACATCACCTTGTCGGGATCGAACGACCCCTCGACGTCGGGGCCGCCGCCGCCGCGGCCGTCGATGCGCGGGACCTCGCAGGCGATCTTGCAGCCATAGTCTGTCGCATCGAAGGCGGTGATCGGTCCTGCCCCGGATTTCCCGGCCAGGATCGCACGCCAACTTACGTCCACACCCCAGCCCAGGGGCGTGACAAGACCCAAACCTGTGATGACGACCCGACGCATTGTGTTCCGCCTGTTCTCAAGACCCGCACGACGCCCGACGCCGCCCGGATGTCACGAGAACGAAGTCACGAGACCCTTAGGGTTAAGCGCCGAACGGCTGCGGAGCCTCTACTGACCCCAGACGCTACTGACCAAGGCGTTCCGAGATGAACTTGACCGCGTCGCCGACGGTCTGGATGTGTTCGGCCGCGTCGTCGGGGATTTCGATATCGAACTCCTCTTCGAACGCCATGACCAGTTCCACGTTGTCGAGGCTGTCGGCGCCAAGATCGTCGATGAAGCTGGCCTTCTCGGTCACCTTCTCCGGATCGGCGTCCAGGTGCTCGATGACAATCTTACGCACGCGTTCGAGGACGTCGGTGGACATAAGGGCTAGCCCCTCTCTCTAGTAATTTGGTTGTGCAGGCGGCCGACGTCGGAG